>Ga0307378_10000083_pt1 | contig 173216 bp, 157 predicted proteins | sample UN1MG_FD_202238 | JGI IMG/M metagenome (GOLD analysis project Ga0307378, IMG submission 202238) | Soil microbial communities from Risofladan, Vaasa, Finland - UN-1 | ecosystem: Environmental > Terrestrial > Soil > Coastal area > Acid sulfate soil | place: Finland: Risofladan, Vaasa... | reverse complement strand
TGATATCACGTGCTATTCCAACAGTTTCACCTGAAGGAAGCTTAAAAATAAAATCACCAAAGCCAACACTCTCAAGTAACCATTTTCTTAAATCCCATAACATTCCATGTGACCGTTTGTAAATAAACGTACAACCTAAATCCTCTGCTTCTTCACAATAATTTTTAGATGTAGATTGAAGAACTACTGGAAGATTATGTTGGGATTTGTTAAGCATTTTAATAAATGAAAAGCCAGCAGATTTGTCTAATTTACCATTTCTAGGGAATTCTATATCAGTTATTACTCCCATTATATTGTTTTTATATTTTTTAAAATACTTTAATGCTTCTTCATAATTTGTTGCTAAAAGTATCTTGGGGCGTATTCTCATTTTTAGTAGATCTTGATAATCGTTTGTACCTTCTGTTATGAGTCTATGAGTTTGCCTCATCAATTCACCATAAAGTTCTGGAAGAATTAACGAGTAAAAACGAATAGAATCTTCGATTAGAATGAAGACTTTTACTTGGCCGTTTTTGGTATCAAAATCTACATTCATTTTATCTTCTAGGTGTTTTATGATTGCAACAAAAACTTTAGAATCACCATTCCAAACAAATATTCTATCTATCCCTTCGGTTTTTTCTTTTTCTTTAAGGTATTCAATTTCTACAACACTATTTAGAAGAAGAATCACAGGAATATTTTGTATCTCTTTGACCTTTTTACCGAAAGTAAAAGCATCCATTTCTCCTAAACGACGCATGGTAATAACGAGATCATAAGAACGAGTTTTCAAATATTCTAGAGCATCAATTGCTGATGATACTCGAGTTATTCGTGGAAGGGTTCGCAAATTTAAATTTTGAAATTCCTCATATATTTGATCTGATAATCGCCCATCTTCCTCTAACATAAAACTGTCATAAATGCTTGAAACTAACAGAACATTTCCCATTCGATGTGGCATCAGTTCATGAAAAATTCTATATTTTGGTTTATATTCCACGTAAAAACTTTCATCAGTATGATTGGTAGTCAAAGCACTACCTCCAATTAATCTTCTTCTGTATATTTATTAAAAGCTAGTTATGAATTATAATACTTACCTTCTTTTTTTGTAACTATTTAGAAGTATAAGTTGCACTTGCACCAGGAGCTTCTTCAATATTTACGGCTATTGTTAGATGAGGCCAAAGTTTACTTAGTTCACTATGGAAGTATTTTGCTAATTCCTCTGAAGTAGTAGCAGTGAGTGGTAAAAACATAATATCCTCTTTTGGAATGAGATATCGCTTATCACAAGTATGAATTTCCACTGATTCATTTTTTTCTTCTATTATAAGTCCTTCTGCTTGAGATGGAACCAACACACGATGATCCAATTGTTTGGTTATTTTTCGCAATTCCTCTTTTAAAATACCATAATCTAATACCATATGCTCTGCATTTAATTCTCCTTTTAGACTTACACGAATAAAATAATTATGACCATGTAGCCGTCCGCACTTGTCATGACCAATAATAAAATGAGCAGAAGCAAATCCTATCCTTGGGTCTTCAAAATCGATTTCATAGGGCATAAGTTATTTTCTCCTAAGTAGTTCTTGATTTAGTTACATCATCACTAATTGCATGAATTTCATTTACAAATTCCTCAGCAACACTTCGAGCAAATTTCTCTAAATCGATTTTTGGAGATATCTCATGCAATCCAATTGCGGCAACATATTTTGGCACTCCTTTTGAAACAACATTAATACCACAGTGGATTTTGGTGGAATTATTTGAGCTTGTAGCAATTGCTACATTTAATTTTTTTCCTTGAAAATATAAATCAGTACCATTCTTTTCAAGTGATACTGTAAATAATTGTTCAATTTTTCTTTGAATAATAAAAGTTAGTAAATGTAAACGATGATAAGCTATTTTCAAATTTGCTGGTTGATCATCAAACATTTCTATTATAAAATGTAGACAATCATCTCCCGATATCAGTATTTCAGCTAATTCTTTTTCTCTAACAATATCCCTAACATCAATCATTTCTGCTTGAGTGATTTTCATGCTCCCACGAAAGACGATTATTGAGTCACCTGAAACATCAAATGTACGTAATGCCCAAAGTGGTTTTATTTGACTGCCATCATAACACTCTTTTTGTGAGAAATCGTTAATTAATATTTTAATTTTAAACCCACCAGTAATATTGTTTGTTTAAATGAAAGATTATTTCCTTATTATTTGTGATTTTGCAATGCTTAAAAAAGGTTATTTTGAACTAACCTTTTTTGGTGATATTACTTGAGTAGATTCATCGCATATTCAGTTTTATGGATAGTAAGGTCTCGCGAGTCTTGCTCTTGATCGAGTAATTCTTTCCAAACATTGTAACAAGAACATTCTATTGCATCTAAAATAACTGGATTCTGATGAATTGAATATTCCTTCAAATTTTTTATGAATTGATTATTACATTGTCGGCAGTTGTGAATTCCTCTTTGTGTTCCGGCTCCTGAGGGGTCGCTTAGAATCCTATCAATTTTATCTGTTAGATTTTCTTCTTCTATTTTCTTCCATAAAACTTGAATTACTTCTTTTAGACTCCAATACCAAGGAGAGCGATATAATCCATTTTGCCAAAGATGATAAACAAAGGTACCTGTTTGAACATTAACAGGATTGATAGAGATAGATCTTGAACCGGCTTTAATTGCATCTAATGCAGATTGAATAGTATCATTAATTGCTTCTTTTTCAGTTAACAGTGGTGGTTTCAAAAGCAGATATGTTTTAACTCGTACATTATGTTTTAAAGCTATTGAAACAGCTTTTTGAAAATCTGAAAATAGAAAACCCTTATTGATATTATTAATTCTTATCGAATCATTACTTGATTCCAATCCAATCCCTATTTCTAGTTGTATTTTATTTTTTAGAATCTTAGTCAGTTTTTGTAAATTTTTATCAATAATAAATTCAGGCCTTGATTCAATTATTATTTCTGAAACATTAGGTAAGGAACTAATCATTTCGAGTATTGCTATTTGAGCGTCACTGGGAATCTCAGATTCATCAAGAAAACTACCTGAATTAAAAATCTTAACTGCTTGGAATTTCTTGTCGGTAAACTCTTCTAAAGCTGTTTTTACTTGAGCTATTAAATGGGCAGATGTAATGCCTTCGGATGTTTCATTTGAGTAACCACACATACTACATCCACCTTCCTTACCTAACCCCCAACTGCAACCTTGAGAATTAAGAATAAGAACAAGAGCATCTCCTGGACCTTTGAGGAGATGGTCCTTTTCTATCCAATTAGCTATAGTAGTTGAAAAATCTCTTGCTTTTCGTTCATGTAGAGCTTCTTTTCTTAATTGACAGATTTGTTCAGTAAAGATTCCTTTAATGGGTGTAGTCATTTAAGCCTTCACCTTTTGAGTTATTTTTGCTACAGGACCAGTAGTCATTTTAACCATGTCCTTACCACTAACTATTGCCTTGCCTATTGCTTTTAATTGACCTGAGCTATTAAAAATTATTACTGCATCAGACGGTCTGATTTCAGGATCAGCATTCAAAACTCCTACAGCAAAAACGGTTGATCCTTTAAGCTCGTCCCCATCAACAGTTATAAAATACTTCTGCTGAGTAGCAAGTTTTGTGCCTGTTATTTCAGAGAGAGTTAATTGACCGGTTGACTCCTGAATTATTCCAGCTGGTTTTCCTTCCATGAAAATAGTTGGATTGTAGTGTGGTTTTGATTTTATTTTTAATTTACTTTGAAAGAGTGTTTTTCCAATCCCTAGACCAAATTGATAATCTGCTAATGGTATTAATTTTTCGAGATCTTGATTATAAGAGATATCTGGTAATTCTTCAAGAACTTTAAGTAATTCTTCTTTCATCTTTGTTAAAGCTTTAAATGAGGTTGGTTTATCATTTTCTGCGGTATAAATAAATGTCATTTTCAACTGTTGTTCAGCTATTTGACATAATTCCACATATTCATTACTGACATGAGCAATAACAGTTAAATCCAAATCGTTTGCTTTAGTTAGAACACTCACAAGTTGATTAACAGCTAGGTCCTTTTCTTCTTGATCCCAATGACCTGTAACAGGAATATCATAATGAGCAGCTGGATAAACCAATTCAAGCTCTCGAGGTATCACTCCAAGTGGAGAAGTTATTATCAATTCTTGGATATACCCTTGCTTATTATATGGAATTGCTTGTAAAGCATTCAAAAATAATTTATGGCTTTTTGACTCCGAATAAGGTTTTCTAGCTGAGCATGGAAAAATCACTACTATTTTTTTTGATTCATTTATTTGATATCTTTCCCTAATTCTTCTTTGAAATTCCTTGATTGCTGGTCGATAATAACTATAATTAGTTATATGATATATTGGTGTGGATAACCAGGTATTTGTTCGGGCAATTAAATCATCTGTCCATAATTCATCTAATAATCTTAGAGCAGCTGCGCTAAAAGCATTAGAATAAAGAGTCTGTTCCACATAACTTCGTAAATCAGTCTTTTTTATTGCTTGACGGATTTCACGCAATTTCTTCAAAAAGGCATTATTGTTATGTTCTTCAAGTAATTGTTCGTCAGAATCAGACAATCTTTTCGATTTGGATTTATTTACTATATTCAATTTTTTGCAAGCAGAACAAAAACATGTTTCCTCTTTTATCTCGTTAATTGGTAATCCACCATACTCAGTTAGATAAATTGATTGCTTTGTTGCAATTACTGGGAAACCATTACTAAAAGCATCTATTCCAGCATAAGTTAAAATTGGCAGATAGGTATGAGGCACTGGTGATAATAGATAGAGAATGGTGTCAAATGGTAACTCTGATTTAATTGTCCCTAGAAATTCCACTGCTTCCCGAGGATTTGATAATAACGGGAGGAAGTTTGTTATTGCTACGTGTTTGATTTTGTTACTGGAAATAATCTCTAAAATTTCTTTTAATATATCAATTGAATCAGTTGGTTGAATTAATACAGCAGCATTCCCTTTAGGAACATCATTTAGTCTTATTAGGATTTGATCTTTAAGTTTTACTAATTGCTCCTTAATAATAGTCGAATTTAGTGTTTTTAACATTAAAAAACTACCAATGAAAACTAAATCCTCTTTTGTAGAAAGCTGTATTTTATTGAAGTAATCAAGTGGTAAACTTATTGATAATTTGGAATCCAAGTCACCTATATACCAAGATCTCAGGTCATTTTCAGTTTTAGGAAACAAAATAGTTGGAAGCTCTATAATTTGGTTATTTTCCTTCAATTTAGCATATTTAGCATTCCCCGATGAGGATATTAGCTCAAAAATCATACCAATGATTCAACCTTTACAACCGCTATAATGAAGCACATAAATTTTGTTTAAGTAGTTTATTATCAAGTTATCAAATAAATGCTCTGGAAGAAAAGAAGAAAATTAATAGGGAAATTAATTCTCGCCTTCTAATTGTTCGCCACAATGGATACAAAATGCACTTTTTCCTTGTGGAAGTTTTTTGCCACAACCTGGGCAAAAATTAGAAAATTCTTTCATTGGGCCAAACATTTTCAAACCAGTCATTATTGAGTAATTTGCTAGATCAATCAATTGTGGTAAAGCTATTTCCATACGGAGTAATTTTCCTCCTATTGGGTTAGTTGCTTCATCAGATACAGCTGTTTGAACAATAAATTTAGTATCAATGAGTTCTATTGGGATTTCTATTATAGCATCTTTTTGTGAACCATTTTTATTATATATAGTAAATCCTTCCAAGCATTTCAAATCATCAACAAGATCAACTAAAATGCTTTCAATCATAGAACTTTCTCCCATAATTTTTACAAATTGCTCTGGAGAACCTCGCAATGAGAAATGTGTTGGTTCTATTGATTTTATTTGTAAGGTCGAATTTGCTTTTTCTTCTGAAATAGAAGTGTCATTTTTAGAAAACCAAACAAATAAATAATGCGTTAACCCATCGGAAGATGCTTTTTTTGGTAAAATTAAAGCAATTACCCCATCCATATCTAACCCTCTAAGATAGAAAGCTCCAAGAGGTTCATAGTTCTTTTTTCGTCCTTCCTCTTCAACTACTACTCGAATTGGATCATCTTGTGACATAGTTCTACCTATACAATAAGAGATTAATTTTGCGAACTTATCTTTATTTAATACTGACACCATTATCACTCCGACAGGTAATTTGTTATTTATTAAGTATACTTAAACATTCACTGCTAAAAAGTATGCTAAATAAAATCTAAATGTGTTAACCAACGATATTTTATTAGATTTTTGAGTAGGATTTAAAAAAGCAGATAAATATTTTAAGTCTCTATCAAACTCATCGAACATCTTAAAACATAAATCAAATGAAAATTTAGTTGTGTGAAATCATTGAGTCAAAGTATAGCAGAAATAATTGAAGAAATAAAAAATACTACTCAATTTAATGTAGAATTATTAAACCATTTAACTTTTCATTATGGCATTGTTCGTACAAGAAAAATAATCGATAGTCTAAAGACATACCCGGCTACTTATCCTTTAAGAATTAATACCCAAATAACTACCAGAGAAAAACTCATTGCTTCTCTTAAGGAGAAAAATATTCTAGCAAAAGAACATCCAGAATTAGATGAATGTCTACTTGTTGATGTTCAAGGACCTATAAGTTTAGCAAAAAAGGAAAAATCAATTATTTTGAATTATAACAATTCGATAAATAATCTACCTATTGGTGCTAACCTCGGAGCAAAAGATTTCACAACTGAAGATAGTATAGATATTGGCGATGAAGTTTCCATTCTTGACAAAAAAGGAGAAATTTATGCTTATGGAATAGTAATGATGAATCCAGAGGATTTGGCTAATAATGAAAAAGGGATAGCTATAAAAACAATTGAAAGTAAATACAAGATACCTAATTTTAAAACTGTCAAAGAATTTTTACGAGGACAATTCATTCATCAAACAATACCAAGTATTCTTGTAGGACAACAAATCAATCTCAAACCTAAGGATCGTGTTTTAGATCTTACTCCGGAAAATGGAGAAATTATTTCTCATGTATGGCAAAGGAATGCCCATATTGAGTCAAAAATTATTGCCATTCATAGTTCACCAAATCAATTTGAAAGATTCCAAGAGAATATAAAACGGTTAAGAATGTATAAAGCACCAATCGAGCATTTTCACCTTAAACTTACAAAATTCGCGGAAAAATTCAACCGACCTGAAACATTTGATTGGATCATTTTACAACCTCCATCAACTGATCTTGGTATACGACCTAAAGTATTTGCTGATATTAGCGAGAAGATTATTTTCAATTACGAAAAAATTCAGAAGAAATTTATAAAAGAAGCTGCAAGAGTGTTAAAACGTAATGGGACATTATTTTATCTTACAAACAGTATTGATCCAGTAGAGAATGAGAATATAATTCGATACGCTGTTGAGGATTTAGGATTGCGAATAATAAAACAAAACATTGATTTAGGTAGTAAATGTACAACAGAAGTTAGTAATGGTAATCACCTTCAATATTTCTTTCCAGATGTTCAGAATACACATGGACAGTTTGTTGCTAAATTAACAAAATAAATACTGTGAGGGAGAAATAGTGCAAAATAAAATAATCGTTGGTGCTGATGAAGCAGGTAGAGGATTGATAATTGGTCCTATGGTTATAGGTGCTTGTGCTATAAATGAGCAACAGGTTAAAGAATTTGAGCAATTTGGAATAAAAGATAGTAAAAAATATACTAGTTACTCAAAATTAAAGGATCATATGGAATTTATTAAGAAAAATGCTCTTGCTTGGTCAGTGAAAGTTTTATCAGCAGAAGTAATTGATAATTTCAATTCTAATGATATGTCTATGGATGAAGCTGAGGCTTTTGCATTTTATCGTGCTTTAGAAGAAATTTCTGTTAAAATACCCGATATAGCAATCTATCAAGTTGATAATTTTCAAGCGGTAAATAAATTACAAACATTAATGAAACAGCATGAAAAGCTAAAAGCAATTAAATTAATTGTAAAACCTAGAGCTGAATCTGAGTTTATATCTGTGGCTGCTGGATCGATTTTAGCGAGAGAACGATCTTTACTGGAATTAGAAAAAATACGAAAAAAATATGGTGATTTTGGCTCTGGAAGTACCGGTGATAAGAAAACAATTTCTTGGTTGAAAAATTATTTTGAAAATAATGGTAAATGGCCATCTGTAGTTAGAACCTTCTGGAAAACAATCTCTGAAATAGAAGAAGAATTAAGAAAATGAAATAGGGATTTCTACAAAGTATAATCAAAAGTAATGCCTATTTCATCCCATTCAACTTTGGTCTTTTTTAATTCCTCAAGTGTATTCTCAAGATCTTCTGTTTTATCTACAGAGATTACTGAACCAAATGCTATTGGATCATTTCTTGGAATATCATCTAAATCAAATTCATTTTCTATTATGTGTGTTTCGAGGTCACTATTATTCTCATAGAATAATTGGTTCATTATGACGTTTAGTTTTGGGCATTTTCTAAGATTAGTTAAAATTAGTTTTGCTTCATTTGGAGTTGAAATTTCGCGGTCAGCTTTTATCTCACTTGGTCGAAGATTATTCTTTATCAATGTAGGTATTATCCATTGATCTATGATAGATACTACTTGTTCCATAAGATTAGCTTTACTTTCTTTTGAAAATACTATTGCTTTTTCTAGTAAATTGCTTGCTATGTCTGAATCACGATATTCAGGTAAAAGACCAAATTCTTGAATGGTAGCAATCTTTTCGTCTACTTCATCAATATAATCTGCAATAACAAAAGTATAACCTACTGGTTTATCATTTACGTAAGCAACCATAAATGCAGTATCTTCATGTGGAATTTCAATTAATTGTAATAGATCATCAGCGGACCAAACACCTTCAAAACAATCATTTACAATGGATGAAACTTCATTATACATTTTTTTAGGTGTATCTTGGACTATTTTAATTGACATGTTAGAAACTCCTTTTGTAATTATTATTTATTCTTTAAAATTCTAGGTCACAATTGGGTATATATACGTGTCTTTAGTATAGGAAAATCATCTGTTACCATTTCTTGAAGAAGTCTTTTTTACCAGTACCTAAAGTAAGCTGATAATATTCTTTTTCCCTTTTTATTTCTACTTTCTCGAGTTTACCACGAACATGTATTACTTCGCCATTTTTTGCTAAATCACAATATCTTCCCCTTAATGAAAATATTCGGTCTGGTAAAGCGTCATATAATTTTTCCGAAGCTATAAGCTCCACATCAGTTATTTTGTAAACACAAGGAGTAAATAATGAATATTTATCATCTTGTACAGTAGCAGTTATTTCAATTTCTCCTAAAGGAATTATTTGTGTCTGATTGTAGGGTTCATAATATTCATCCGGTAATAAAACTAAGCGTATATAAAATTCCGTTTTATTTATCATTCCTTGTAACTGCTTCTTTGTTTCTAACTCGATAAATGATTGTAAATCTATTTGTTCAATTTGCCCACGATTACTCCTTAATTGTTCTAGCTGGGTATTTGTATATCGCTGAATTTGTGTATTATTTTCAAAGATTTCCATCATCGCTTCATATATCATTAAACCATTTTCTTTGCCATAGACTATCAAATCAATATCTGATCGTTCAGAGTGAAGTTTAACTAAAATAGAACCAGAAACGCCTATATTCTCAATTTTTACTCCACTGTATTCTTTTAAAGTTGTAGCTAATTGTAATGCTTGTGTTTCTAAAGGGTCAAGTGAATTTTTAGGTGATTTGATCATCTCTTTAAGTCGTACAATAGGATTGTAAATTATTTGTAAATCCTCTCTTAAAACTCCTTGAAGTAATCCTCTTCCTTTCGGATCTTTAAAGATATATTTAGGAAAATTATTTTGAAGGAAAAGAAATCTTTCTTTTAAATCATATAATTTGAGATAATTTTTTGATTCGTTTAAATTATCTTGCTGGAAAAATCTTTTGGGAATATATCTAACAAATGAAATAATCCGATTATCCGGATGTGAGAGTCCTTTTACATCAAAAATCAAATCGTCTTTCGAATGTATGAAGAATCCTTCAATAGGTGTAGAAATTATTTTCTCCATACAAATCACATTAAAATATTTTTTAATATTCACTCTTCTGATTCTATTTTATTAATAACTTTATCAAGCAATTTTCGATAGTAACTATCGTTTTGTGTAACTTTAGTTATTATGTTTGAATGATGTTTAATAAGTTCTTTTAGTTGTTTAATCTCTTCTGCTTTTTCCGGTTGATTTTTAAAAGCTAATATTCGAGTTGTGTGAATTAATATCTCGATTAATGATGAAAAAGCTCTAGTAAATATTTCTGGTTTATCGGTTACATCCATGCTATAAACCTGTCTACAATAGTATATCACTTTAAGAGGATCAGTTTTTTCATCAATTGAAACTACTTTCAAGGCTTCATGATCTTTTATACATTCTTTTAAAATAGGTGCATGAACATGAGGAGATGAGAGAAATAAATCATCAGTTAATTCTTCTTGGAACAAAGCACATAGTACAAATATCTCTGGATTAAGAGTAAAATTAACCACGCATTCGTTATTTCTTTGTATGTTTTTTTGTGTGTCAGTTCCTCTAAATGGTTTAATTACCCATTCACCAGAAAGTGTTAATGATATTCCCATAACAGCAGCATTAACTGTTTGATCTTCATTGTAGGTTGTGATTATTGTTTCATAGATGGTATTATTATCCATTTGATGACTTTTTTCTGACATGATTCTAATTCCTACATACTAATCTACAATGCCCATATTTATTTATTAAAACTAGCTAATATCATTTATTAATAAAGTTCAAATGATAAAAGTAAAGGATAGCAGATAAATGAAGAAATACCTTCCACTTAGCAATGAGGATTATACTCAAATTTGTACTAAATTAGCTATTGACCCAAAAACAGACAATCTAGTTACACGATATTTATCAAAGCATTTGAGTTGGTTAAAAATACGTATTTCTACTAAGGTGCTTAGAAACAGGTTAGAAAATAAAATAGCATTAATCTTTGGTGCTGGACCATCTCTACCAGAAACCATTGCTGAAATTTCATCTTTTATTTCTGCCAAAAGGGAAAAATTAGCTATTATAGCTGCTGATGGTGCTTTGAAGGCATTGCTTGAAAATAATCTTCTAGTAGATGTTGTTGTTACTGATCTTGATGGTAGTTTATCTTCTATAAGAGATAGTCTCAAATCAAACTGTAATGTCGTTATTCATTCTCATGGAGATAATCTTCCTAAACTTAAATTAGCTACTGAGTTACTTTCGCAACTTGGTGTTATAGGATCAACACAAGGTAAATCTAATTGCAAAGTGAAAAATTTTGGCGGTTTTACAGATGGTGATCGAGCAGCTCATTTAGCAGCTAATTTTGGCGCAAAATCTATTATTCTTTTAGCCTTCGATTTTGGCTCAATTGTAGGGAAATATTCAAAACCAGATCTCCAAAAGAAAGATTTCCAAGCGCCTAAAAGAAAATTAGCAAAATTCTCAATAGCTAAAGAGTTGTTAACAAAATTACCATTCAGTTTTCCAAATATCTCTTTTTATAATGCAACTTTAAAAGGCGAACAAATTGATAATTGGAATCATTTAAGTGTTGAGGAATTATTAGAAATTATTAATAATAATTAGCGTGTTATTCTTTTCCAACATCCTTGACCTTTATATTCAAAAACACCAACTTCAATAGCGCTTATATTGGAATAGTTATCAAACAAACTTTGAAGTTTTAATGAAAATAAACGAGCAAATTCCTCAACAGTAGTGTTTTTTATTTGAATTAAACATACATCACTTTTGGGAAAAATATAATGCTTATTTTTAGGTTCAAAGTTTATCAAAAGCTCATTGTTTTCTTCCTTGATATGTAAATTTGGATTTTCAGTTGGAAGAAGAATTTTATGGTCAAATTCCTCTATAAATTGATTCACAAAAGGCTTGAGCTCAAGAAAATCAATAACAAGATCTTTATCGGGATTTTGCTCTCCAAAAATCTGAACTTCAACTAGATAATTGTGACCATGTAAGCGTTCACAACCTGTTTCTCCAAGTACAAAATGAGCTGCAGCAAATTTGAAACTTAAATTTCCTTGAATTAAACGATAGGTCATGTTTTCTTCATCCATTGATTTATTTCATTCTTTTTATATAAATAGTAGATATGTTACCCTTTAACTCTGACAAGAATAATTCTTGTTGATGCATACGACACCATTTCATTACACTAGTTATTGCATCAGGTACATCTGTAGTAAATTTAAGTATTTGACCAATTTTCATTCGTTTAATAATTGGATTTAGTTCCAAACGAATTTCTGAGCAAGGCAGTCCTATAAAATCATGCTCTTCAGCAATTACTTCTTTTTCATTTGACATTTTCTTCTATAGACATTTATTGTTCAAGTTATTAAAAACATTTATTTTTCTTCTTTATTGTCCTCAACATCGTTCTTTTTCTTCTTGTGCCCTTCTCCTGCTGTTGAGCACTTGTTTTTTGTCCCTTTTCGTTCTTTTTTATCCTTTTTTCCTTCAGTTCTCAACGTTGGTTGAGCACTCTTGTTGAGCACTTTTCTTTCGTCTTTCCTTGTCCTTCATCATTTTACTTTCCTAACTTTCCGTTGTCAAGTTTATGCTGTTTATCTACGTATGTGGTTATTGATTCATCATGACTTACCACAACAATCGTTAGCTTCTCCTCCTTCAGTTGTTTCAGTAGGTCCCAGATGATTACTTTATTATCATAATCTAATGATCCGGTTGGTTCATCCAACAGCAGCAATTTGATTTCCTTTGCCATTACCCCTGCTAACGCCACTCTTTGTTTTTCTCCTCCGCTTAATTTTGTTGGTCGGTTATTCTTGAATGATTCAATGTCGAATTTTTGCATTAAGTCCGTTGCTCTTTCATCTGCTGTGTCAAGATCTACTCCTGACAGGGTGCTTTGTAATTCTATGTATTTGCTTACCGTTAGATGCGGTGGGAGATACGGTGATTGAAACAAATAGCCAATTTGTTTTCGTATTTCTGCGAGAAGTTCACTGGATGGTTCTGAGGGAATCTCCTTAGCAAGTATCTCTCTTTGTCCTTTTTTCTGTTGCAGTATCGTTCCAATGATCTGTAACAGTGTTGTTTTCCCCGACCCCGATGGTCCTGTTATCAGATGGCATTCTCCTTGTTTTACTTCCAAATCGATTTGTTTCAAAATTTGTGTTTCTCTCTCTCTCCTTTTATCGTAGAAAGAAAAATCTATCTTTTGCATTTTGATCACTGACATTTTGTTATTCTCCTTTCCTCTATTTTATACATAGGATTTTTTCCTATTATCGAATGGTCATGGGTAGCAATTAGAATGAGTGTATTGTATAATTCATTTAACTGTTCTATCGCTTCTATCACTTTTTCTTTATTCTCTTTGTCTAATTGAGAACTTGGCTCATCACATAACAGTAATTTTGGTTTGTGAATGATGCTGCTTGCCAATCCCACCCTTCGCAGTTCTCCTCCGGATAAGAGCATCGTCTTTCTTTCTAAGATCTCTGTTAGCTCTATTGCTGAGCTTATTTCCTCTATTCGTTGTTCTCGTTCTTCTTTTGGCATGTTTGTATAGAGAGCTAAGGTGTACTCTAAGTTTTGCTTAACGGTTAAATTCAAGGATAGATATTTGCTTGGGAATTGGTCCATCAACCCAATTGATCGCATATATTGTATCTTCTTTTTTTCTCTTAGTTTATGAATAGCGATGTTTTCAAAGAAGATTTCTCCCGCATTAATTGGTTCCAGTGAGGCTATTATCCTAAAGAGTGTCGTTTTCCCTGATCCTGACACTCCAACAATGAAATTTGGTTTCTGTGATGTCACTTCAAATGAAGTTCCTGCAAATAGCGGATAATTTGTAAGTTCCTTTGCTGGATGTGGAAAGATCTTTGTTAGTTCTGTCACTTTCAATATTCTATTTGTTTCCGTCATTTTTTTCCCTCACTTATTCTGGATGTCTATAAATAATGCTTAGATCAATTGTTCGATATTTGCGATATTCTGCTATCCCTTGCATTACCAGTAATATGGGATATGCGAGCACGATTAAGAGAAGATTCAACCAGGTATCTCTTGATATCATTATAAATTGGTAATTATCTGTCGCACCTATAAATGGAAGGAGGAAATATGACACTCCATACAGTATTCCAAATATTATCAGAAATGTGGAGAATAATAGGAACCCTTCGAGTATCTTGAAATTTTTCAACGTTTTCCGATAATTTCCCGCAAAAGCAATTATTCCAAGATTTTTTGCTTCTGCACTCTGATTTAGCTCATCCATATTTCCGTATAGATAAGTGATTACCATTAATGCAATGAATAATTGCAAAACAATGATTATCGGTCTTAGAAAGACGATTCGAACACCAATTGTTATATTAGGATCCATATAATCAATTTCCTCTATTCCTACTGTTTCTTGTATTGCTCTCAGTTCCTCTATTATCTGAGTAATTGCTTCTTCATCACATCTGAGATGATACCTAATTTTGAATCCCGTACCACCATACTCAGTTAGTATTGTTAACAATGTCTCATAATCCATGATAAGTGATAAATCATTGTCTTCAAATGATCCCAAAGCGGGTATGTTAGTAGCAAAGCCTTTTATGGTCAATGTTTGTGACTCATTGAAGAACCTTAAGGTGTCATCTTTCTCATACCCGATTTCTTGGAATTTATGACTGACAAAGCATGTATTACTTGTCAATTCCTGTACTTCTCCTTGCGAGAACCATTTTTGTAGATTCCATGATTCATAATAATTGTAAAATGCTGTACTATTGATTGCATATATCCTTCGAATGAATCCCTCATGATTTGAATCGTTTACAGGTTTGATAATATTCCCTACAAGTCCAAATTCATAGCGGTCTGTTTCATTGATGAAATTATAAATATACACTTCTTTCATGAACTTCTCTATTTCTTGTATTGCCTGTAATTCATTCTCTGTGCTGGTTGTATTTATTGCTGTTCCCTCAAACTTTATCTCTCCTCCATTCATCCATAATAGACTGGTTTTTTGCCCATCAGCGCTGAAATTCGCATAGATAAATACTCCACTTACTATTGAGATTAGAATTGAGAATAATAACAGTCTTGAAAATAATTTCTTATCCCATAATTTCAGTAAAGCATCTAATGAAGTCAAGGGTACTTGTTGTTTTCGTTTTCGTCTCTCGTTTAGCTGCTTTCCTATTTTCAGTAGGAGTTTTAGTACATAGGCTGTTATTGCTCCAATCGCTACTGAAACTATCATCAGACCAGCAAATACTGCTATGGAAATAAGATTTCGATTTAATACCCACACAAGAAAGAATACAAGGACAAAGGGCAACGGATACCAGTATTTTGGTATTGCTTTAAACAGCTTATATTCTTCTTCTGGTACCTTTAATGTTCTTCTTAGATATAGTTCAAAATCAATGTATACTATGAATATTACAACCATTGCTACTATAGCTATAATTCCAATTTCGAGAAAGGCTCTATGGTCGAGTAGCAGATCTATCTTGAATATTTTTTGTAACTTAACTATGGGATAGAACACCGCCAATGCTATCCCGGTGCTACTTACACCTATCAAAATAGTTTCTATAGCTAAATTGCCTAATCTTTTACTCCATGATTGTCCTGCTATTAACGCTCTTTGTTCTTTCTCTTTATTCCTACTTTGTATCTTTGCAAAAATCAAACATGTTAGGATACCTCCAAAACCCCAGAACGTAATTTGTAACCCCCTAATAAATGCATAAACTAAGTTGATGATTATTTCATCTCCAGACAAATGAACATTTGAAAATTCTATCCAATTTGCTGTACCATTAGGAGGGATTAGTGCTGTTATAATTTCTTTCTCAAATTTGGTTAGCCTTTCATTCGCATCTATTGACCATGCCATCACATCTTGTTGTTCTTCTTCAAAACAAATAAACCCTCTCAAAGTATACTGATTTGTAATTTCCATAAATGGATCAAATCGAGTAAGATAATCATCAATTTGATATAAAAAGCAAGGCGCAATCGAGATATTGTTATTCCCATAATCTATTGTGATTGCAGGTAAAATAATTTTGCTGACATAGGGGAACTGTTCTTGAAATACTTCCATTGAAATGCTATCATCCTGTTGGATGGTTGTATTGACATTATTTATTGAAACATTGAAGCAGTGAAATATTTCATTCATTTGATCGGTTAAAAGTAGCACCTCAGCTGAGGGCGAGCTGGTATTACTGTATGTTTTTACAGCTTCAAACAGTTTTGTCGAAAGTCCCATCAGTGCTACATGGGTACTATTATATTTCCCGTATGTTCCATTGAGATAATAGGCTCCAGTTAACGCTATTAATCCTTGATCCTTTGGTTTATACATTCCATAAACTTTTTCTGATGCTGCTTCAACTGTTTGATTGAACTCATCAATGAAGGTTGGATTTTTTGAATGCCCATATAATTCAATGTCAAAAATCAGGCGCTCGTTTTGATTTATTTCTACATTTCCTCCTGTTAGCCCATCCAAGTGTGTGCTTAAAATATGCGGGTTTATTAATTGTGGTAGCAATACTGTGGTAAACGAAACCCCTAAAATAAGACTGGTTATCAGTACCGCTTTTAGTAGAATTTTTTTTCTTCCCAATAGTCTATAATAGAGTTCTTTCATCCCATGTTCACTCTTCGAATTTAATTATTATTTACCATTTCTTCTATATAAAATTTAATGTTCTTAAAAAAAAAGAAAAGAATAGTACTATTCCTTTCCTTTTCTAATAAACTACTTTATAGTATAGCTTCATTATGCCATCATAATCGTTGAAATAAATCAATTCAGTCCAATAGTAACTATTATAATACTTTTCATCTTCTCCTAAGTAGATTGTCTCGTATTCAGCGGTTCTTATTCCTTTTTTGATTCTAATCGTTAGCTTGTATTCGTCGCCTGGGTTATCTATTCTATAACAATAACTTGGATCAAAGGATTTTCCTACAGTCATTACTGTTTGTAAATTATTGTTAAATTCGCAAACATCAATATAGTTCTCTATTCCTATATCATCATATTGCTCATTACTGTTAATTAATCGTTCTCCGTATGTTCCGAACATTCTTTTATAATCAAAATCAATTTTCATTGTAATAGTACCTGAACCTTTTCCATCAAAGTCATCTATTATATCGATTTGGTAAATGTAGAAATAAACATAGTCCATAGTGGTTCTTGTATACGATCTTACTTGTGTTAAAACAGATATACTGCCTATAAAACTGACCGCTATTATACTAAAAACTAAGTATTTTTTAAGTGTTTTTTGCATTTTTGTATCTCCTTTCCATTCTACCATACTATTTTGATGTACAGTTTCATTGCTCCGTCGAAAGTATCATAGAAATCAATTTCAGCTGTCCAATAATAGGTGTTGTAATTCCAAAGATAACCTAATTCAATTGAATGAATTTCTTCTACCCATTCTTCTTCTTCATCATCGTATTCTGCAACTTTAATGTCAAGTTTCAATTCCCATCCCGCATAAGTCATTCTATGACAATAACTTGGTGCTGTTGTATCAGAGAGGATTTTTTCTCCTGTATCATCGAAGGAAAATGAATCACTATATTGCCAAGCTACGTCTGAATCGAGATATTGACCATCGTCATTGTATAATCTATCGTAATAACCACCTTCAAACATTCTTTCATAATAGAATTTGAAGTATAGATTTATTCCACCGGTACCTAATCCATCAAAATCATCTGTAATGTCAATTTTGTACATATCAAAATAGACATAGTCCATATCTATATATGTTATAGATTTTGAATGCATTAAGGTCGACACACTACAAATTAAGCTGGCTATAATTATGCTTAATACTAAGAAATTTTTTGTTTTTCTCCGCATAAATTCTATCACCTTTCTTTTCCAATTCAAAAAAAGAATTATCAGTAAGATTATTTCACCATTCTTAAAAAATATTTTTATAATCTGTCGGTATAATTAACCGATAAAATTACTAAATTATTTTTGTTTGTAATAGCATTTCTTTTTTAGTATTTTATTGTCCTTCTAAAAATCAATTAATCATTATAATTTCTTTCATTTTACTATTTTAATCCCTCAATGCTCTTGCTCAGAGCAGACTCATGTCGTCGCTATTTATCCCCTACGGTGATAAATAACGCGCCAGCATGGGAGACTATTGAGTGTCTAAATGGATTTATTCTTCTGTTTTCTCGAAGATAATTTTATTTCCTTCCATATATATTGTCAAAATATCCCCCGTTTTGATATTACATGCTTCTATGATTTCAAGTGGGATATTTACTCTATATGAATTCGAATTATAATTGACTTTTCTCTTAAATTTAATTGGGGGTGTATGTTGAGTCATAATCTATCATTCTAATTATAATCATGTAAAAAGTTATAAAGATTCCCAATAAATACCTTTTGAAAACCTTTTTAAAGGAATTTAACCTTAATGTTATTGGATACCAATGTTAACTCTCAAAAACTCTAACCGATTAACCAAGAAAGTCAGTAAACAGTTGATAGAGGATTTAACACAAGAAGAAATCAGCAAAGTTCTCGAGCAAATCAATAATACTAAATCAAAGAAGATGCTCCTTACATTTCAACAAAAAATTTTTCCAACACTTGAACAAGCAGAGGTTCTCTATGCGTTATCCGAAAACTGTCGATTACTCTATAATTTTGCGTTAAAAGAACGAATTGAATGGTGGGAAAAGAACAAAGATAAAACGAAAAAAGAACGTGAAACATTCCCGTCTTACATTAACCAACAGAACAATTTACCTAAGATTAAAGAACAATACTCTCGATATAAACAAGTTCATTCAAAGACATTACAAATGACTTTAAGACAATTAGATGCTGATTTTAAGTCCTTTTTAGCTCTAAGGAAAAAAGGTCACTCAGAAGCTCAACCGCCAAAATTCAAAGGGAAAAAATATTTCACTCCAATAATCTATAACCAATCAGGTTTCAAGATTAAAGGGAATATGATTCGATTTAATCATTTTTATCCTACTAAAGAAACCAAAGAAACAGAATTATATTTTCAATTAGAAAATAGATTTAATCCAATTAATAGGAACATCAAACAAGTACTTATCAGTCAAAATTATAAGACGAAAGAATTCAACCTCTCAATTACCTTTGAAGAACCAACACCAATTTACCAAGATAATGGTCTCTACCAAGCCATTGACCAAGGAGTGATGAGTATTGTTGCAGGAGTCAATAATCATGCTGGGAAAACAATAATTATCAAAAATCAACGAGTGGATAAATATTGGCAACCAAAGATTGAGGAGTTAACGTCCAAACGAGATTATTGTAAGAAATACTCTAATAAGTGGCACTGGTACAATGAGAAACTAAAAAAGATAATCAGAAAACAATCCAATCAACAAAAGGATTTTCAGCATAAAGTCAGCAAAAAAATTGTTGAAAATACTAAAGCAGACACTCTCATCATCGGTGATTTAAATACCAGACAAATGAGCCAAAAAAGAATTGGCGATAAGAAGAACAGAAAAAGTCTACATCGCAGCAACCATAACAGTGGAGTTATTGGTCGATTTGCCAGATTCTTAACCTACAAGGCGGAAAAAGTAGGTAAGAAGGTAATAAGAATCAGTGAACGAAGAACATCCATGCGATGCTGTTATTGCGGGAAGAAAGAACAGAGATGGTTATCAGAGAGGATTATTAAATGTGATAAGTGCGGAATTGTGATTGACCGAGACATCAATGCATCAGTAAATATCATGCAGAGATTCTTCGCACTACTTTCGCTATCACACAAACGCCCTTTGGTCGGGCAACAACTTTTGAGCGATTTCCGAAAGTTGTTTTTTGCGACACACAGTCAAACGTCAAACGGAAGTTTCTCCAGCAATGGAGTTGGGCGAACTCGCAAGAAATCATACCGATAGACCAAAAACATTTACAAAAGAATTCATTCCTAATTAATAAAATGAAAATCTTTATTCAAGAATTTGTTTCCGGTGGTGGTTTATCCGACCAAGATTTAGATGCAAGCCTTGTGGTAGAAGGTTTTGGGATGCTGAGAGTATTAGCAAGTAATTGTAAAAAACTAGGGTATAATGTTACTAGTACACTTGATAAACGTTTTAAATTTCTAACCCATTTTTTAGAAATTGATCATCTTGTAAAAATCTCACCTAACGAATCTTTTATTGAAGAGGGGAAAAAATTACTCCAGAATAATGATTATTTTCTAGTTATTGCTCCTGGAACTGGTGGTCTGCTTTCAAATATCATTAATGAATATTCTAATACTACCTCTCAAAGTTTAAATTGTGAAAGCAAGGCAATAGATTTTGCTACAGATAAAAGTCGAGTTTATGAGTTCTGTACAAAAAGCGGCTTTAATATTCCAAAAACAATTAAAATAGCCAAAGATGGTTCTTGTTGGCTTTTAGTGAAAAACCAAGCAAAAAGGAAAATTGAAGGAATTGATCATTATCAAAAATGGGAAATCAATTATCCTTTAATAATAAAACCAAATGAGGGAGTTGCCTGTGAAGGTATAAAATTATGTCGAACACAAGAAGAATTGCTAACAGCGTTAAGAGAAAATAAAGGGAAAGAAATGCTTATTCAAGAATTCATTTTTGGTGATAATCTTAGTGTAACAGCGTATGTATGGAAAGAACAAATAGATATTTTAGCGATCAATGAACAAATCGTTTCGTTAGGGAATGATAAATCAGAATATTTGGGAGGGATAAGTAATGTGAAACATTTCCTATCAAAAGAAATAAGCACTTTTTGTTTAGAATTGCTATCAAAAATTGATGGCTTGCAGGGATTTGTTGGTATAGATATAATTGTTTCAAAATCTGATAAAAATGATAGAGAGATATTCCTAATCGAAATTAATCCTCGAGTAACCACACCCATATGTGGTTTGATGAATCAGAATAATAAACCAATTAATTTAATGCCAACTATTGGTGAGTTTCATTTCCCTAAGCAATTTGATGTTACCTACTTTGCAAAAGCAAAATTTTCTTTCCCAGTCTCACCTAAAAACCACCCATTTACCACTTTAATGAGCAATCCATCAATTATTACTCCACCAATAAGTTTTGATGGTACTAATATTTATTCATTGATAAGAGGTTCTGGTAAAAATACTAGAAAAGCAAATAGGAATTTTAATGAAAAATTAGCTGCTTTATCAAATAAATTAAAGAATGAATTTCTTGCTAGATATTAGCTGAGTAGCATGAATATAATTTTAGGTTTGGATATTGGTGGTGCAAATACCAAATATGTTCTACTTAAACATCAAGAAGATGTTTCAGAACTATTGGTAGCAGAATCAAAATATTTTCCTTTTTGGAAAAAAAATAATGAATATCCCCAACTCTTATTAAATTTAAAAAAGGAACTTGAAAGTCTTTATGGAACAATCTCAAATGTTGTTTGTGTGACTACTGCAGAACTAGCCGATTGTTTTCAAACAAAGAAGGAAGGCATTGAAGCTATTTGTTCATATGTGACGCAAGTTTTCTCTGAACAATCACCCATGATTTTTGATGTTCGAAATAGATTTATTTTATGTGATGAAGCTGGAGAACATTGGCTTACTGTTGCTGCTTCTAATTGGGTTGCTACAGCAGCTTTTTTAGGGAAAAAATATCCAAATGCATTATTGGTTGATATTGGTTCAACAACAACAGATTTGATACCAATCTTCGAAGGCAAAGTAGTAGCTCAAGGAAAAAATGATCTTGAGCGACTAATTAGCAGGGAATTAATTTACTCGGGATTATTACGAACAAATGTTATAGCACTCACTCATGAAATTAAATTAAATACAAAGATCATTCCACTAGCAAGTGAGCTATTTGCGACAACTGGAGATATTTATTATCTACTGGGAGTAATAAAAGAGGAAGAATTTTCTGTAGAAACAGCTGATGGAAAGCCTGTAAGCAAAAAGAACTCATTAGCAAGAATTTCTAGGATTATTTGCTCAGATTTAAATCAATTATCAGAGCAAGATGTTCTTGATATAGTAAAACAAATTCAGAGGAAACATCTCATGCAATTATCTAATGCTTTTAATGCTGTATTAAATGATTATTACAATCGGTTCCAATTGAAACCACAAATCATTTTGACTGGGTCTGGAGCAATACCAATAGGAATACCCTTGATACGAATGAACGGTTTTTACGAAGAAATTCTTACAAATGAATTACTGGATGAAAAAACCCATAATTGCTTTGGTGTTTATGCGTTAATAATGCTTTTTGCTGAAGATTATCTTAAGGATTACCAAAAAGAAGAGGAATGAAATTGGTAGCAGAAGTAAATATTACAGCCTTGATTAAATTTGGTGGATCAATAACAGAAAGAGGAACTAGAAAGCAGATAAAGCAACTAGCAGAACTTCTATACGATCTGTATCAGGAAAAAGGAAATTTTGTAATCATTCCTGGAGGGGGAATCTTTGCAGAAACAATAAGAAAAATTCAGCAAGATTTTCATTTTAGTGATGAAACTGCTCATTGGATGGCTATACATGCAATTGACCAACATGGTTTGCTTTTAAAGGAAATCATTCCACACTCAATTATAGAAAATATTAGAAATATTAAAACAAAGATAAAAACGAACTCTCTGAAAAATATCCCTATTTTAGAGGTTCTAGATTTTGCTCAAAATAAAAGCAAATTAGAGCATTCGTGGAAAACAACTAGTGATTCACTAGCTTGTGAGATAGCTTCTTATCTAGGAATTAAAAAAGTAATTTTCTTAAAGGATGTTGATGGTGTAATAAAAAATAAACAGCTAATCTCAGAAATTACTTGTGAAGAATTAAAAAAATTAGCTGAAAGTCCTTTGGATCCACTAACACCAGATTTATTATTGAAAGAAAACATTACCGCTTTTATTGTAAATGGGCTTAATCCTGAAAGAATAGAAGCAATATTAGCGGGAAAAACGACAATTACAACAGAAATTTTAAGATAGGAGAATATTGCTACAAACATAAGAATTTTATTTACTTGAATTAATTAACACTAGGAGAAAATTATACAATGAGTGAAATTGCCAGAGTAGAAACAGGAATTCCTGGTTTAGATAAAATGCTAAATGGCGGTTTGCCTAAAGGAAGAACTATCCTTCTCAGTGGTCCAGCAGGTGGTGGAAAAACCACTTTAGCAACTCAATATATCTACAGAGGAATTCTTGATCATGGTGATCCAGGAATTTATGTTACTTTTGATGAAAGCCCAAAAACTGTTCGGCAGAATTTTGCTAGTTATAATTGGAAACTAGAAAGTTTGGAAAAAGAAAATCTTTTAGCTTTAGTAGATGGATTCTCAATGCGGGCAGGTGTTGCTTCGCAAGAAAAATATAGCATTAGATTAGAAATAGATGATTTGTTAACTACGCTTATTACATTAATTGATGAACTTGGTGCTGAAAGAGTTGTTATTGATTCTATGACAGCATTAGCTTTATCCCTAGAAAGTGAATTAAGAATTCGTCGTGAGATACTTAAATTAAGTGCTGTTATGTCAAGTTTAAAATGTACTACTATTGTTACCAGTGAGATGACACAAAGTGGTGAAATCTCTCGCTATGGTGTAGAAGAATTTATGGCTTCTGGTGTTATTGTTCTCGATATACAAGAAATAAATCAACGACTTGTGAGAAGTATTTACATTAGAAAAATGAGGGGAATTAACCATGAATTAGTTCGTCGACCATTTGAATTAACACAAAATGGTTGCGTAGTTTTATCAGCAGAAAATCTATTTGTTTAATACAAACTACTAATAGGAACCGGATAGGTTCCGGTTAATTATTTTACTTAATTTCCAAGGATTGGATATGTATGTTCACTAAAGATTCTAAAATAAAAGAAGAAGATTTGGTTTTAATGGAAACCAAAATTATGGAAGAAAAATGTGGCAAATGTGGTCAATCACTCTTACTTAAGATTTATTACTCTCGAAAAGGGTATCAGCAAAAAATCGAATGTAATGGTTGCGGAATGGCTGTTTGGAAAACACGCTTGGAGTAAGAATGAAAGGAAAGGGTATGTAAATGCCTATTTTTGTTTCTCAATAACAACCCTTGACAAGTTTCTCATTGTTTTAAAGAGGTCAATATTTTTAGTAATTTTACCAATTATATTTACTTCTACATATGGTTTTGCCTTTTCCCAAAAAACAATTATTGCTTTACTCATAGGTTGATAAGTTATATCCCCAGGTTCAATATTAAAAGTTGGATGTTCAGCTTTATTTTGGGTATCAATAAGAAAATGAGCTTGATTATTATCTTGAACCCTTACTCGACAACTTATTGGTAGAGCATACCAAATATTCTCAACTGATTGGGGAGCTTTTACTCGATATAATTCTCCTTCTACTATTCCAACACCATCTATTCTGAATGTAATTGGATAAACTTCCAATTTAGACATTGAAAAACACCAGTAAAATGATAGAATATAACAATACAAAAACCTTTCTTGAAAAGAAAATTTGGTGCCCCGACCGGGATTTGAACCCGAGTCTACAACTCGAAAGGCTGCAATGATTGGCCGAACTACACCATCGGGGCAGAAATGTTTACGGCAGTCTTTGGAAAAATTACTTAGTTTTAAATCTTTCTTGTACTACAAAAAAAGAAATTCAATCAAAAATATTGGTAAAAGGAATAAAAAAAAAAGAGTTTTGCAGCAGATTTATTCCGCTGCTACTCACATTTCACTGATTAATCACTTATTTCTTCTTTTTAATGATTATGCCAGCTACGGAAGCAACTAACATAATGGAAGAGAGGGTAATCAATAGTGTGAATCCAGGAGCTGTTGGTGTATATTCACCAAATCCGGCTATTGCCATATACTCTCTAGCCTTGTCAAGATCATGGTTGTATCTGATGATGTTTGGATTACACCAAATACCCATCTTTGGATAAATAGGCCAGTCAGTAAGGGTATATTCGCCTCTGTGGACAACATCATTGATTTCATTTCTGTCTACAGCATAGGACATAGCTTTTCTGAGTGCTAAACCATTTGTAAGTGTTGGATCGATTATACTTAGAGTTCTATCACCAACTTCTGGTCTAGTTTCTCGCATGTTATAGCCATAGAAACCATAAGCAAAGGTTGTATCAGATTGGATTGTGAAGTCTGGATCAGTCATCATTTCATCCCTTTTATCTGGGAAGTCAGTGACTCCTTCAATATCTACTTTACCTGCCTCAAATTCGAGGATAGCGGTTTGTCTATCAGGAATAATTCTGATTCTTTGTTGAGTGAGACCATTGGCATCATATGCGGTACCAAAACCCCATCTGTTTAACCAGTCAAGGGCTGTATCGTCTGTGATTGTTTCATCAAGACCCCAATAATCTGTTCTCATTGTGAGTACGGTTTCAACACCTTCTGTAAAGTCAGAGATTTCAAATGGACCAGTACCAAAAGCATTGGTTGCGTAGGTATTCCAGGCTGGATGTGATACGTCTGGAGTAACTCCATCACCTAATTGGCTTTGGTTCAAGTAATGTTCTGGTAAGATTCTGGTTGCTAATGCTGGTAAGGATGGAGCATATGCTTGATTACCTGCAGTAGAACTATCTGCATCGACATAGATTTTCATGGTATAATCATCGATAATTTCCATATCTTCGATCCAGTCCCATAAGTGGATATCATTTGAAACAGTCTTCCAGGCATAGAAGGTAAAGTAAACATCTTTGATGTCTAATTCATAACCAGTCATTGCATCTGGACCTGGTGCCCATTTAATGCCATCACGAACTGAAATTTCGATTGTTGTATCATTAAGATAAGAATAGCTATCTGCTAAGTTTGGCCAGGCGCTTAAGTCAGCATCATACCAAATGAGAGTATCAAGTACAGCTGAGCTAATATAGCTTGAAGAAGTATCATCTTGGAACAAGGGGTTCAAATCAGACCAAGCAGCATCAGTTATGACTAATTCATCTGTGGTTAATTGTCCTGTGTGAGAACCATCATAGTACATTTTACCAAAAGATTGACGAATTCCATCTGTATAGTTATATCCCTTGAGGTTTGACCATTGAGAGATATATGCTTTTGGAGCAAAGGTTGGTAAGAGTGGATTAATTTTATCCATCATATATTGTTCCCAATCCCAGTAATGTTGTACACGTTCTTCTGAGTCGGGAGGCATAATAAGAGTACCTTGTTTCATATACCATTCATTAAGTCCGGTATTAAGGTCATCATCCCAGTCCATGCTTGTATCATACCCAAACAAGTTGAGTGAGCCGTTTTCGTCATAGACACCAGTAAAGTCTGGGTCAGCACCGCCTCCTTGGAGACCAACATAACAAATGTCGAAATCTCTAAAGGCGATCAATTCTCCTACAAATGTAGGCCAGTCCTGTATAATTACACTTACATCAATACCGATTCTTGCCAAGTGTTGTCTTAAGAAGTTAAGATAGTCAGGTCTTGTACCTCCACCATTTGTCTTAGCTACTAATGTAAAGAAGGGATCAATAGCTTTAGTTGCTTTTGGTTGTGTAGCAAAAGCACTAACGACAAATAATGTTAAGATAACGCCGACAAGGGCGGTTGTTTTAACTTTGTTCACTTTCATAAGGTGATCACCAAAAATTTTCGGTTCAACCTATAAATTTTAAATTTTGGTTTGTATTGATTCAGTATGAATCAAGGCTCTAAACCATAAAGGTTTAGATGCTAAACTATTTAGTTTATATGTGCTTAAAAAAGTTTTTGTCACCGAGAGAATTCTCTTTTTAAATAATTCTCAAGGCTTTTTCTCTAAAAGGAGAGCTAAAAAGCATTGTTAATACTATTTATGGCTTTATAAATATTTTTCATCTTTTCTTCTTTGAGTATGCTTATGGCGTTACATATAAAGAGTCACTAGGAAATTAATTTAATTTATAGTGAGTTATATTTTATTAAAGAGAAAAGGATTCATTACAATGATTGGTGTTGATAGGAAGCCTTCTTTATTCCTTTATAAACGAAAGCTAATAAAAAAGGCTCGCAAAATGAGTAATGAGCAATTATGCAAAGCTCTTTGGGTTATAAGAGATCATAATGATCTTATAGACAATTTTACTAAAGATAGTCAAAAATCATTTTTAATTGAAGAGGTTTATTCTAAAGAACTCAAAAGAAGGGAATTATTAGAATGGGCCTTAAATTCCAAACCACAATAGTGTATTATGAACATACTGATTATCTTTTTGAGAACTGGATTTTTATTTCTGAGCTATTCCTTTTTTAGTGATGATTCAGACTTTTCTGTGGAAAAGATTTCACTAATATCTCTCCAACCAGGACAATTATTGAAATCTCCTCCATATTCACATTGATTGCATGTATGTTGCATTTCTTTTCCCCTTTTCAAACTTAAGTACAGCATACCACCAAAAAGTGCTACAGCAGCAATTATTTTCAAATACCAAATTTCAGAAATAATTATGATGAAGAGAAAACCTGCGAGTGCTCCTCTAATAAATTTGGACAAGTCATTTGCAAACATAGATCGTCTTCCTAAGTAACGTGTGATGAAAGTAAAGATCGCTGTATAAATTGTAAACCACCACAAATTCGAGATCCATAAAGGAGTAAATAAGAGAAAACTGCGTGCTGCTTTCCAGATGAAATAAATGATAGGTATTGTATAGGCAATAGGATAGCTTAGAAAACAACCTTTACAAAAACGAAGTTTTCCAATTTTAAATACATGGTTATCAAAAGTCTCACAGAAGGGATGGTGTGAAAAAAATAATTGAATTGCTGTCCAACTAAATATTACTGAAAGAATGCGTGCAAAGGTTCCTTTTTCCTTTGATTTTAATTTTGATTTTTCACTTTGGCAATTATTAACTTCACTTGTGACCCCTAATTCTGGTAAAGACGGATTTTCATTTTCGAAATTTTTATGATCTTTCTGAGTTTCCGTTGTATCTTTATTTTGAATTTTTGCCAAAGTATACACCTAATTGGATATTATTTTATATCCGTACCAATGTCTTATTTAAGTAATTATTAACAATTGGAATTATTTTAAATTATTAGTTATTTAGATTATTAATTGTGATTAAGATGACTCTCAGAAAAATCACCTTTCTCTCTGGAGGAACTGGTACACCAAAGCTTCTTATAGGCATTAGAAAAATACTCTCCGATGAAGAGCTAACCATCATTGGGAATACCGGTGATGATGACAAGTTTTATGGTATTCTTGTTTCACCTGATGTAGATACACTATTGTATCTTTTTAGCGAGCAATTAGATTTAAAGAAATTCTGGGGGGTTACAGATGACACCTTTTCCACATTACAGCAATTAGCTAATTTAGACGAGGAAACATGGTTTCATCTAGGAGACAAGGATTTCGCTTTACACCTTACTCGCAATAGACTACTTTCATCAGGTTTTACTCTTACTGAAACAACAAAACTTCTTTGTCAAAAATTAAAAATCAAGGCTAAAATACTACCAATGACAAATGATTCCATACGAACATCTATGATTACACAGAATAATGAACGTCTTTCTTTTCAAGAGTATACAGTTAAATTACGAGAAAATCTTTCAGTAAAAGAGGTAATTTATTGTGGAAGTAAAACAGCAAAACCAAGTGATGATACACTTAAAGCTATAAAGAATTCCCAAGCTATTATAATAGGTCCAAGTAATCCTATAACTAGTATTAGACCAATGCTAGCTATGAAACGATTCAAAGAAGCACTAAAAAAGACAAAAGCAAAAATTATTGCTGTTTCACCTTTAAGCAGTGGGAAAGCATTCAGTGGTCCAGCAGCACAACTTATGAAGCAATTAAACATTGAACCTTCTTCTTTAGGTATTGCTACACTATATGAAGAATTTCTTGATACGTTAATTATTTGTAAATCAGATAAAAAATTAAGACCATCAATAGAAAATTTAGGTATAGATGTTATCGAAGCAAATATCTCTCTTAATACTAATGAAGAAAGAAAAGAATTATCAAATATTATTCTAAAATCACTTGAAATTGAATACTAAAAGTGATGCTATAAAATTAGAAATATTGAAGATTACTAGAATAGAGTATAAGGAGAGGAACTATTCTTTAAAATAATTTTAAGGGATAATTTCACATCCATTATTGTATTTAGGGTAATCAAATTCTTGTTTGCTAATAATACCTTTCTCAAGTAAAGCTAAGATATCTTGCTTTATTGATAACAATTCGGATATAAGATGTTTAACTGTACCACATACTTTGGCATATTGCTCTTCTCCCCAAAGTTTCGTTTTGTTGATAAACAAACATCGCCCACCACAAATTTTGTATTCTTTACATTGAGGACAAGGTTGACTCACATACATAGAATTTTTAATTGAATCAGGTGAGCTTGTACTGATATTGCCTACAATTGAGAAAGTAAACTCAGGAGAAATTGGGCATACAGATATAGAGCCATCAGGATTTATTGCAAAAGAATCTAGACCTGCACCACAACGAATTTCAGATGGAATGTCAAATAGAATAGATTTCATTACTGGGATAAAAGGAACAATCCCTACGAATCGTCCTTCAGTCATTTCTTCAAGCCACCACTTTACCAATTTACTAATTCCAGGATTATATGAAAGATCAATCCATGAATTAAAATCAGTCCATCTTGCATGAGGATCGTCATCCCATTGACTATCCAATTGCCAATGTATATGATCGAATTTTGGGGACTTCAGTGAAGCTAAATGAATTACTTCCTCATAAATGTCTGCTACTTCAGAAGTAGCCATACGTGCGACTAAATCACCTGTAAAACCTTTTTTTCGTGCTTTCAAGCAATTCTCAAGTACTTTATCATAAATTCCTTCCCCTCGATTGTAGTCAGTTGTGATTTTCCGACCATCTATAGAGGCTAATATGGTAGATAACTTGCCTAAATATTGTGATTGCACTTTGTGTAATGTAGTAGCATTTGTTTGCACAGACCAATGCTTGACAGTGGGCAAAGAATCAATTATTTGTTCCATAAGGGAAATTCTAAGTAATGGTTCTCCACCATAGAATTGAACTGTTACATCCGAATGATCTTTTTCAATAAATGATTTCAGACTTGTTAAAGAGTAATTTATATCAATGGGAGGTTGTTCGAAACTAATATCTTCACCACAATATCTACATTTTAAATTGCATGCTCGAGTAAGTATAATAAAGTAATTCGTTACTTGTTTCCCACCTGATAATTGATCACTCTAGTAAAGTATTATTGTATAAAAATTAAAATTATTAATTAATGCTTCTAAATTTTCCATTGGTTCTAAAATGATTAATTGTTAATCATTCAAATCCTTTTTATTAGATTTCTTTGTTTTCTCACCAAGGTATGTCTCATAGAGGTCTCCTTCACCTCTGTCAATTTTAAGATATCGGTAGAATAATCCCATAAGTAAACCGCCAAATGGAGCGCCAACAAATCCTCCTAACATTATGCAAGCTAAAGATGTCAATAAGATAAATTGTATGGGGGAAGTCAATTCATAGATTAATTCATGATAGTAGAGATACAGAGGAACAACAATAGCTGCTTGAAGAAAACCAGAAGGAAGACCAATTAAAAAACCATCATAAAAGCACGAAACTAATGGTCTTTTTCTTTTATAACCAACATATATCCCCCCAAGTACACCTGAGAAGAGTAAAGTTGGGAGTAAAAGATCTCGAGTATCAATAGGTAACGAAAATATTAATGTTGCAATTAAAATAATAAATAATGCTAAAAAAAAATCTTTCATCTTCAAAGTATTCAGCTCAAATCTATCTATTACACTTAATATTATATAAGAAATTTAAATCATCTTACATTTAAGTAAATATTTGACAATCTTATTTAACCTCAAAATCTAATAAAAATAACTAAATAATATCCTTCTGGAATAATTTCTAATTAGATTAAATTTACTTTATAAAGGATTATCCTTTTGTATAAGATTGAGGATTTTTATCCTATGATTGAGTTAATTGTATGATGTATCTGTTGTCCTATATTACTTTATTAACACCATTATGAAAACAAAAGGATTAAATTATATATCGCCTAAGCTTTATTAACTAACAATACAGCTATTATGTAACTCACGGGGAAGTTAGACCGAAAGACTTATAAACGAGATACAATCTCTGCAAAACTCAAACAATAGTAAAAAATTGTCAAAAGAATATAGGCTGTGAAGGTAAAAAATGATCACTGAATTATTAAATAGTTCAATAAAAGATAGAGAAGCAAGAATAAGACTCTCTGTGGAAAAGAAGAAAGGAACTAGAGGACGTAAGAGAAGTAAAAAAACTATTAGAGTTCAAGAACTTATACTCGATACTTTATTTGTAAGCTGCAGACTAATGAGATCTTCTGAAATAAGAATCGCTGTAGGAAAACGGGTAAAGGGATTAAGTAATTACTTGTTCTTTTCAGCACTACGAGATTTGCAAACAAGAGGGGACATTGTTAAACGAAAGAATCTCTTAAATATGAAATATACTTTTTATGCGCTTTCTGAAATTGAGAGACAAAAGAGACAAGCATTTAGCTATCCAACAACTCAAATCAGTAGCTTTAATTATCATTACATAACAACTCTTCCATATTCCATAGAAGCAGTATTACTTATACCAAGATTCTTCTGGTAAAAGTAATAGAAAAAATCTTTGGGCTGCACAAAAAAGTGTGGCCATTTTATCTCTTTTTTTAAATATTCAAGCGTGAAAAAATTAATGAAATCAACGATTAACTTGAGGTTATTTTATCGATTAATACTCGAAGAGGAAGTATTAGAGAATCAGTATCTTGAACTGAAGTTTCAAAGACTTCATATTCGTTTGAAATAGCTGTTCGAGCAAAATCAGCTCCAAGATAAATACCTTTTTTGCTTAAGTCTTTTTTATTCATAAAAACGATCACAGGTATTTCTTTGCCACTTCGTTCTTCTTCACTTTTTATTTTATCAATATAATTTGAGAGATATTCTACAGATGAAACATTTGTACCATCTGCAAGTAGAATGACTGCATCTGAACCCCGTAAGCAAATATCAGCCATAAAATCAAATCGTTCTTGCCCAGCGGTATCAAAGATTGAAAAGGTCATGAAAAAATCAATATCATCTCGAGAGAGAACACAATCTACACCATCATTTATCTCTAAAATCTCGAATTGATTGCTTTTCGTGAAAATAACCATAGCGCCTAATTGATTCATACTTACTGTTGTGGTAGATTCTTGAACATCAATAGGAGTATAAGTTAAGTTTGCTTTATTTTCAAGATAATCCATCCGTTTTACATCAGATGTAACAAAAGAATCACCGAAGAGAGTTTTTAGAAAAGTCGTTTTACCGCTACCTGAAGTTCCTAGAACAGTTATTTTAAGTAAACGGGATATATTACCCAATCTAAGGAGCTCTGCTATATTCATACTTTTAATCCTCGGCAATTTAATAGATATACTATAATCTACAATTATAACTAGTCAATCTTTATTTAAGAGCAATGTGAAAAATAGTTACAACATATCTAGTAAAAGTCTCCTTATTTTTATCGGTATGGATATATAAAAAGTCAAAAAAGGCTTTTTTTTAGACAAAAGAATAGAAAAAAGGTTTTTTTTAGACATTCTTGAATTGTTTTAGAAAATAATAATAAAAAAAATAATAATCTAAAGAGATATTACAACTCTGAATTACCGAAAGGAATTAACAGAAAAACACCTAAGTAAAATTTACCAAGAAATAGTGATAGATGATTTAATCATACAAGAAGCATGTAAAAACCATCATAACGGGGATGAAAGGAACAATCAATTATTACCATTAATAAAATATTATGACGGATTAGCGGCATATATTACGAGAAAAAAACAGTTCAAAAGAACAAATAGGTATGATTGGGAAAACGGGGAAATAAATTTCAAACGATTAGCGAAAGAACTAGAACTAAGGCAAGATTCAGTAACCAAACTATACAACTACATTTACAACTCAAAAGAATTGACTAGGATAGTAGAAGCAATGAATTATGGAAAAAATAATCTAAGAAACCATATACTATTGATGGTCAATCTAGCAATAAATGATTACTACGAAGGAAAAATAGCGATAACCAAAGGAAAAATCTCATTATCGGCAAGGAAACGAGAAAAACTCGTAACTGCTAAGGATGCTGAGACGCAATCCTTCACCGACCAAGAGAATACTGACTTGGAGAGCCCAACCAACTCAATGACCAAGAAGGTTTGAAACTTAGGCAGAGAAAAGCAGATAAAAAAGTCTGTAGGTTATAAACAAGTGCGCCGACCGGGATTTGAACCCGGGTACCCAGCTTGGAAGGCTGGAGTCCTAGACCAGTCTAGACCATCGGCGCATTTTTTCTTTTTATTCTTATTCGTTTTACTTTTATTTTAAAATCCTTTCGGTAGTTTAGAATTCAACCTAACTGATAAGCTTTCGTTTAGCTAACTACTTTTAACAATTAATTAAAATATTAGGAAGAGAGAAGAATATTGAATTAAAATGAAAGTGCTAGAAATTGATGATGATAAATGTAATAATTGTGGGGAATGTGAGAAAGTTTGTCCCAGTAAATTATTTACTAAATTAACAGAAAAAAATCGACATGATAAAATATATAGACTATACTTTTTTGATGATCCATATGATTTTTGTGTAAAGTGTGGACATTGTATTGCTGTATGCCCAACAGAAGCCATCCTCTATGAAGAAGCAGAAGCGCCATTTAATTTTGAGGGTACTAAGAAATTAGAGAATATCCTACCGTATGAAGAAATGATCAAATTATTACGTTTGAGACGGTCTATGCGTGTTTTTAAAAAGGAAGAAATACCAAAGGAGAAAATCGAAAAAGTTCTCGAGGCAATGAGATATGCTCCTTCTGCTAGCAACAGGCAAAATTGGCGATATACAGTTATAAGAGATAAAAATGAAATTACATATCTATCAAATGAGATTGCAAGGTTTTTCAAAGTAGCAAGAAGATTACTCCCATTAAAATATCTAATTGCACCATTTCTAAGCAAAGGTGCTAGAAGAAGAGTATTAAATCCCAAATCAAAAATTCAATTAGATAAAGCATTACAACGAATGAAAAATGGTGAAGATATAGTATTTTTCGATGCACCATGTGTTATTTTATTATCCTCTCGAGAATATACTAATGGTTTAGCTGAAAATGATGCAGGTATAGCTTTAACATATGGAATGCTAGCTGCACAATCATTAGGATTAGGCACTTGTTGGATAGGGTTCGCTCAAAGAAGATTACAAAATAAAATAAAATTGAGAAAGCATTTCAAAATACAAAAAGGATTGAATGTTCATGGAGTAATGATAATGGGCATACCTGCAGTTGAATATCAGAGAGGACCACCAAGAAAAGATCTCAAAGTAAATTGGTTTGAAAAAAAATAGTAAAAATTAATGATAAAATCCATATATTAATTGCCTCTACCACAAACAGTTTAAGAATACTCAACACGATAATATATACTTATATTTTTTTAAAGAAGTTTAAGGAGAAAACAACTTGGCGAAAAATATTTACGGTTTAATAGTAGAAATCTTTGCTACCTTAATAGGAGTAGCAATGATAGTTGTGGGCATTGTCCTCTATCTTCCACCAGCAGCAGAGTTAGCTACTTTCCTAATATTAATTATCGGTGGTGGATTATTTGTTCTATGTGGTATTGTTTTATTAATATTTGATCTTAAAAGGAACAAAAAAGAAGTCGAAGCATAAAAGATAAGGATAATTGGCTGAATAGAAAGAGGCGATCCGAACGAGTTAGAAAATCGAGTATAACCGAATTCTTCCTTGTCCGGAATTAAATTTTTTTTAATGAAAGTGAAAAAATTACTTTAGTATTATTTCAACAAGTTCATCTTTTATTTCCCTTTTACAATAGGGACAATTTTTTGATTTAGTTAACCAATCATCAAAGTGATTTGAATGGGCGATACTTTGACAATGTGGGCATGTTTTTATATGATTACCAACACCCAAGCTGTTCAAACAGACTATACAATAAGGTAATTCTTTATTGCAGTTCTTGCAAAATTCCTGAATTGATGAATTCTTCGCTTGACAATTAGGACAAATAACCTGTTTAGTTAATCCTTTTCTTTTCTCTAAAACATTTTTAGTTGTAAATAAAGCTGATAGATTCTCATTTTTTATTTTTTGATATTCTTTTTCAGGTATATTTTGTTTTTCTTGTTCTAATAAATCCAGAGTTGATGTAATTACTTCTTGCTTTACTAATAATTCTTTATCAGTCAACAACTCTATTTCTCTTTGTTTTCTGGGATCATCTTTCTGGATATTTTTTACTGAAGTATAATAAGTACCAGCTCTTGTACGAATTTCAACAACAGATTCATCTAAAGCTGTTATTGTTGAAAGCAATTCATCTTTGGAAATATCTTGTGATGTTTTTGTAAAAGAAATATTTGTTTTAGCAATTGGTTTTGTTTTAGTTATTTTGCGTAATTTTTTAGCATCTTTTTGTAGTCTATCCGAAACAAACTTGTCCTTTTCATATAATTTTATATGAGTAAGAATTTGATTTATCTGATAGAAATTCTGTTTAATCTCTCGAAATTCTTGTAAAAGATAGGAATTCTGGATTTCCAAAGATTCTTCATTAATTATTAATTCATTGAATCCTAGTATAATTGTTTGCAACGAGTCATATAATTCAATATCATTAGCTAAACCTAAAAGATCTAAAGACTCTATAATATAATTCCCATGAGCAATTGTAGCTATCAATCTTTTAGTTTTCTCTTTCAGTAAGAGATCAGCTTCTGATAGAGTCAATTCAGAGAGGATATTTGAGTAAGTCAAAGCAGCAAAATTTTCTTTTGTTCCATCCTCTAATGCAATATCAAATGATTGTTTTACGATAGTGAAAATTTTCGGATGTAATAACTCTAATTGTTGTAAATGTTCTGTCATAAGTTCTGATAACTCAATTTTTTCTCTTTTCCTGCTTTTATTCCTTCTTCTCTTACTATCCTTTAACATTTTAACATAAGCAAAAAAAGTTGTTAATAAAAGAATACCAAAGAATATCCCCACTACAATATTAGTCACTTTCTCTGTAACTTCTTTAACAAAGCTATAAAAGAATAAAAGAAAAATGATATATAAACAACATATAGAAAATGAAGCCGTTGTTATAATATTTATTAATTTGCTTTGAGATTTTACTTTAACATCTTTAATTCCAGGGAGATAGAATTTAGCTTGTTTTTTACTACTCAAAGAAGCGACAAATTCCTTTGCAATAGTATGACCTACAATAATATCATCAGTAACATTAGGCATGTGACAACCTCTGCTATAAATTAAGTTTACTCTCAATTAATTCATGTTTACAAATAGGGCAAGTTCCAATAGTTTTTACCCATTCACGAAGATGCGATTCATGAGCTACTGATTCACAATATGGGCATCTAATAACAGACTCTTTTGCTGAAATCAATCTTTTACAAACCGAACATTTAGGTAATTCTTTGTTACAATTTGGACAAATTATAACATCTAAAGGAATTTCTGTTTCACAATAATAACAATATTTTATTTTCTTCTCTTTACGAGCTTCAATAATTTGTGTTATAATAGAAAGCTCTTCATTTTTCTTTTGTAGATTCGAAAAATAGATAGAGGCAGATATTTCTTTTTGTGAAAATTTATTTTTTAATTTAGTAAGAGCTTTAACGATATTTTCTTTACGACTTTTTAATTCCTCTTCAGAAAGTTCTTCGTACCATAAATAAGGAAGAACTTCATCAGATTCAATAATATCGTGATGTCGTTTTAGATATTTATCTGGAATAAAATAAAATATACCACGTTTAGTTTTTAATGAAAGAACCAGCTGTTCATCTTCTAATTGTAAAAGAATCTCTTGAACTTTTTTATAAGGCAATCCATATAATTCATTGATAGCGTGTGCAGATAAAGGTTCATTTGTTATTCGAAGTATTTTGATTATTTTTGAAGTTAAAGATTGTGAATCCCTGTTATCTGACATCTCAACCACCATATATTTAGGAGTTATTCTTTTTATAAATAACTGTTATTAAAGAATTAAACAGAAATGCCAATAATTTAATTCAAAAGGTAATTTTAGCCAAAAAAAGAGCTTCAATTATTTGTACAATAATTTAATCTCGAATAGTAATATAAAATACTGAAAACTAGTTTGTTAATGGAAAATTCAATTTCCATTTTTCATTTACCTAAGTGGTATGAATGTTTAAATAGTACTATATAGGACTAATTTATTAAAGTCCATGGAGTTAATTGTTTTATGAATGAAACATTAAAAACTATTCATAAATTAAAATCTATAAGAGAATTCGCAAATAAAGAAATCAATAAAGAAGATATTGAAACTATAATTAGTGCTACTCTCAGAACTGCAAATTCAGGTGGCAGACAGGTTTATTCCATAATAATAGTTGAAGAAAGAGAATTGTTGAAAAAGTTCTTCTACAATGCGAATAAAGCATTGGTTTTTTGTATAGATTATAATCGTTGGATGGATTGCGCGAAAAGGCTAGGGTATAGTTTAGTTGCAGGAGACATCAGAGGATTTTTCCTAGGAGCAACCGATGCGATTATGGCTTCTCAAACAGCAGTTATTGCAGCAAAAGCTCTTGGAATAGATTCATTAGTTACATCGAGTGTTTTCAGAACAAAATTGGATGAAGTCTACAAGAAACTAAATTTACCAGAAAAATATTGTTTCCCTTTAATATCTGTTTGTTTAGGCTATCCAGATAAAGAAAATGAATTTTTAAAAGGAAGAATTCGTAAAGGCATAATTCACTATAGTGAATATCACCGTCTAACTGATTTGGAAATTGATCAAGTAATAGCAGAATATGATATTCCTGAAAATCATTTTACAACAAAGACAAAGGAAGATTTTGAAAATGAAGGTAAAAAAGGTTATTTGGATAACTACTTCTCAGGTTGGAATGGCTCATTCTCATGTGACGAGATTGAAGATTGTTATAATACATTAAAGAAAGTTGGCTTTTTTGAATTTATGAAATAAAAAGAAACAATAGTGAATAATACCTACGATTAGAGAATTTTCACCCAGCTCCATAATTCCCTACAGAGGTTAAATTGAAATCGCTTATACATTCTTATTGCATCCTCTAATATATAACCAGTATCAGCTAAAGCAATATAATGACCCCTTTCTTGCATGGTTCTTAGAAGATTATAGAATAATGTAGTGCCTACCCCTTTTCCTTGAAATTCTTTTAAAACACCAGGAATGCCTATGATACCTTGGGAAGTAAATTCCATGCAACCTACAGCTTCTCCGGATAATTCAGCGATTAGGGTTACTTCCCCCCAACCGGAATGATACCACTCTCTAATCCGTTCGATTGAGGGATGAGGCCCAAAAGCATCCGGTCGACTTTCATCAAAGATTAATCGAATGTTTGAAAGATCATCTTCTTTGATTAATCTAATTACTACATCTTTATTTAAACGTGGTATAGGAATGGGATTGTGAAGATTAAAAGTTGCAAGAACAGAGTCAACAGAAAAAGGTTCTTCAAGTGAAAAAGGTTCATAATAAAAGACCTTCTGATGTGTAAATCCTAAAGAAGTTAGGAGTTTAGATGAAGCTTCATTATCACTATAAGCAAGAACAAGAGCAATTTGGACATTGTTTTGGCAATAATGATCCAAGAGTTTTTGTAGAAAGGATTTTGCTACACCTTTCCTTTGATATTTTGGTAGGACAGCTAATTTACTTTGACCCAAACTCTCAAGTGTTTCAACAAAAACTAGCTTCTTAAAGGTTGATGAGCCAACAAATTCATCCACACTACAATGAGCGTAAGCAATAGGAGTGGTGTTAATTGAAGTTAACCAAACAGTCTTATTTTTTTCTTTCCAACTTAAGACATCTTGGGAGGTAATTTTATGATAACCATACAACTGACCTAGAGATTCTAACCAAGGTTGGAATGCTTGATTATGAATCTCCGCGATAATTGTTTCTTGTCCATCAGCTATTGGTTGTATATTCATTTAAATTACCGTTTTAATATATTAATAGCAAATACCATATCTTTCTTTATTTACAAATCTATTTTTAAATCAGAATTATCTAATAATTTCTAAAATTACTAATCACAAAACCAAAACTTTTAATGAATTTTTTAAAAATAATCTTTTTATTAACATACAAATTGTAAAATATCAATTTGTGAGCTAGTTTTATAATCTAATTTTAGAAATAAAAAATTATGCGCGCTTGGATAATTTCTCTGATAGTAATTGGTGGTGTCTTGCTACTTCTATTTGTGTTATTAGGTTTATCACTAATTAAATACCTACTAGTTTCCTTGATTTACAAAAAAAAGTATTTAATACAAAAAAAAGCAATTACCTTCCTCTCGGAACGCCCAAAAATCAATGGATTGCTAGAAGATAACTTGGTTGACTTGCCTATTAGGAAATTTGATGCAAGAATACGTTTATCGCCATTCCAGAGTTCCATAAAACCAAGTTATAGATTAGCATATGGATATGACTTCTTTTATGTCTTTATTGAAATAAATGCAAATGAAATTGTAAAACGAGATCGAGGATATCAAAATGGTGATGGATTCCATATATTATTAGCTAATCCTAAAGCAAATCATCAGTTAACAGATGAATTTTATGTTTATGGTTTTTCACCAAATGAAGATTCTGAGGGAAATATGGAAAAATACATTTGGTACCATGATATTAAAGTAAATTTAAGTAAATTGGGAAATGATGTTCAATTTGCAGTTAGGAAAAATAATGGCAAAATTGGTTACGAATTACTTCTTCCTTGGAATGAAGCTTATCCTTTACATCCATGGGTTTTAGAAGGAAAATTAGGATTTAATCTTGCATTTATTAAAGCAAAAAAGTCTCTTTTTGATTATTTCACTGTTCTTTTTGATTGGCGTTTTCAAGCTGAAAATCAAAAAAGAAAATATACTCTTTTAACTTTTGAATCACCTGTTTGTCAAGATGAAGAAGTAAAATCTTATGTGGTTATGGATAGGAATAGCATAGAAGGTACAAATGCTCAAATCAAAATAGCTACAGTTACATCTGATATTAAAGAAGAGATTCTAACAATTATTATTTCAAATAAAAATGGCGATTCTATCACTTCAGAGGAAATTCACTTTAACTGTATAAAAGGATTGAATGAAAATTCCTTAGAAGTTCATACAAGCGAATTATCACCAGGATCATATATTGTGAAATGGCAGACAAGTTCAGACAATGGAGAGAAAGAACTATCTATTTTACCTATTTTTAATTATGATGAATTGACATCTCGAGTAGAAGAGATCCAAGATAAAATATCAAAATCAAGTTTCCACACTTTACAATTCATGCTTAATCAAATCAATAAAGAAATAAATCAAATAAAATGGTATGAAAATTACCCGAATTTAATAATCTCAATGTTAGAATTTCTTGAAATAATACAACAGGCTGAAAATGGGGAAGATAGTTTAGCAAGAAAAACAGGTTCTTTCCGTAGAGCATTTGTATCTGAAATTGACAAGTCCTTACAACCATATTCAATTATTATTCCAGAAAATTATGATCCTTCACGTAAATATCCACTAATCGTTTTCTTACACGGAAGTGGTGTAGATGATAGAAATTCATTAAAATTAATAGATTATATTAATGGAGATTATATCAAACTAGCACCGAAAACTAGGGGAACCTCTCATTACTTTGGTAAACAAGAAACATTGGTTGATATTAAAGAAGCAATAGAAGATGTAAAAGCTAATTATAATATTAACAATAACGCTATTTTACTAGCGGGATTCTCTATGGGAGGATATGGAGTTTATCGAATGTATATGGAATATCCGAAGATATTCAAGGCGTTAGCAGTTTTATCAGGTGAACCCAATGTTAGATTTTTCATCAGATTATTTACAAAAGGAAAATTTAAAAATTTCCTAAAGAAAAAGAATATTTTGCCATTCAAACAAATACCAATATTCATTTTCCATGGCACATTGGATAAAAATTGTCCATACAAAAAAATAGACGACTTTGTAAAAGCCCTTCATAAATATAATAAAAATGTGGTTTTTTGTAGTGATAAAGTAGGTCATAAGAAAATTGAAAATAATACTATAATAGCACAATTCAATAGTTGGTTACAAGAAAATCTGAAATAAAATTCTTCAAAGGGACAAAAATTCATAGTTACAAAATATCGGTTTATATAAAAGGACAGTTCATTGTAAATTAATTTTTTAAAAGGAAAATTGATTTTGAATCCATTTCTAATAACAATAACAGTAGTAACTTCGATAGGTAAAAATACCATTAAAGAAAAAAAAATAAGTCCTTTTCTTTTTTAATTAAATAAGATAATGTATTAAGTTTCTTCAGAATATTTCTTAGTAAAATGCTCTTGTGAATCTATTAATCCACTACGTTTAATTTCAACAAACCTTTCTAATCTTGATATCGATTTTTTAATATTAGTCAATAAATCTTCAAGATAGAATAAATCCTCTTGTGTAAACTCCATATTTTTATCCAATTTCATAGTAAACTCATTTTCCTTAATATTTATTTAAACGCTTATATTTTGGTGCTTACTAAAGCCCAACACGATATTAGAAAATAAAGAGAAAAAGGTTTCGGACAAATGAGAAAATAATAATGTTTCTAGACTAGGATTTGAAATCTTTTTAAGAAGTTGAAAATAAAATGGTGGACTGGCTGAGATATATTCAGGGAAAGTACACAACTTTCGCCTCTTGAACTCAGGGCCTCCTCCATGCCAAGGAGGCGATCTTCCAGTCTGATCTACCAGCCCATTTTTTCATTAGTTACTTCTTTCTTTCCTTCTTTTTTCTTTTATGAATCTTTCGTTTGCTGTGGTTACTTCTTTTTTTCTTTTATGAATCTTTCATTTACTGAGAAAGTTTTTTCTTTCTTTCTATTATCTATGATTTATTTAATTCTTTTTTATAATTTGTTTAGCTAACATTTTCATAATAAACTATTAATTGCTGCAATTAATAAGAAAATACTAATTAAATTGAGGTTAAGTATATGTCAAATAATGTTGGTAAAGAAGCTGTTACTAGAACAGGAATTTCACTTGATCAAGCTTTATTATCTGAATTTGATACATGGCTTATAGAGAAAAATTTTCCCAATCGTAGTGAAGGGATTCGTTATTTGATCCGAGAAAAACTCGATCAAGAAGTTCTTCTCACAACACCAGATTTCATTGTTGTTGGTTCTCTAACCTATGTTTTTGATCACCATACCTTTGATTGTACACTAAAATTGATTGAAATTCAGCATAATTTTGAAGATTTAATTATCTCTACTATGCATGCCCATATCACTCATAAGCTTTGTCTGGAAACTATATTCCTTCGTGGTCAACAACAATCGGTAAAAAAATTAGCTAATAGTATTTTAGCTTTAAAGGGAGTTTTGAAAGGACAACTTTATCTTATCCCATCTGATTGACCAGCCTTTTTTCTTTTACTCCTTTTTTGAGTAGAAAAGGGGAAGGAGAATTTCTAATCTCCTTTCATTAATTTCCATCTTCTTCAGCAGAATTTATAATTAGTATGTTTTCTTTTTCTTCAGTCAATTGTTCATCTACTGAAGGATGTGTTTTCAAGTAATTTCTTCTTTTCACACGATAGACTATGAAATTGATTAGTAAAATAGCCCCTAATATTATTACCATTACAAGAGCCATTTGCAGGATAGCCCAACCCACTCCTTCCGGTAAGCCAAATAAACCAGATTCAGATTCACTTATAGAATAACCTGCATCTTGGAGGAATTCGAATGTTCTTTCTAAACCATCGGGATTTTCACTTGCGATTATCCCAAAGATAGCCATTATACCAAAAACTATCACCGAACTTACAATTGCTAGAACGGGGAATCGATACGTAGGTATTTTTTCTTCTTGATCTCTTTTTTTCATAAAGAGAGAATCCTCTGCTGCCTTCAATAATCCCGGTTCTGCTAAGAAAACAAAACTAACTACAGCAAACGTAATAGCTGCTTCTACTAAACCAATTATTGCATGTAATCCTACCATCCAACCATAAATTAATCCTGGGGACCCCGTTTGGGCTATAGCTAATTCAGTTGATGCTGTAAGTGCCATAAAAATTGTTGATATAAATGCTGCTCCAGCAGCGAAACCTGCAAAAGCAAATCTTCTATCGCGCCATTTTTGCGGGATTAAATAAAAAATTGCTACTACTGTAAAAGCACCTACTATAGCCATATTAATATCATTAGCACCAAAAGCTAAGAATCCACCATCGCCAAAAAATGCTTGAACAATTAAAATAGAACTGATGATCAAAATACCTACCCAAGGACCAACAAGAACTGTTGCTAGTGCAGTTCCAATAAGATGACCACTTGAACCAAAAGGGACTGGGAAATTAAACATTTGTGCAGCAAATAATCCTGCTGCTAATACCCCAACTATGGGTATTTGTTTCAGAGTTAAACTTTTTCGACTTTGCCAAATAGCTATTAAAATGATAACACCAGCAATCGCTAAATAGACTATTGCGTGACTCAAAGGTAAAATCCCATCAGGCATATGCATTCTATTTTACTTCTCCTTACTTTCTTAAATATAGAGCAAATGTATGTAATATGAAAATAACACTATTTTTAAAAACGTGTTACCTAATTTATTTAAACTTTTAGATAACCTAAGAGAAAAGAAATCAGGTGGTAAAAAAGGATAGATTATTGAATAAATCCCTGCACGTGAATTCAAAATAGAAAAAAAATAGCATAAAAGAGCATTTTATTGTGATAATTATGGTCTTTTTAAGCTGGATTCGAATCTTTTAATGGAGACAAAAATGATCGTAGAAAATGCTTTGATAAGAAAAGACACGTTGAAATGTCAGTCTTATGAAACAACTATAAATCAAATAGAAAACGCTTTTGATCGACTTGGATTGAAATTATCATTTCAGAAATCATTTAGAAATCCCAAGTTATCCTGTTATAGTTGTATAGTGAAAATTCCTGAATTGAATGTTACAACAGCTGGTAAAGGAACTACTAAGAAGCAATCTATTGCTTCTGCTCTGGCAGAAATGGTCGAGAGATTTTCAGCAGACTTCTTATTCAAATACCTTTATCCTGCGTATGAACAAATTTCAGATAAAAATATCATAAAATTAAACAATGGAGAACATCTCCCAGGGTACATTCATGGACATCAAAATGAATTAAATGATTATTTACCTATTAATGATTTATTTAGGAATTATCACATAAAGTTTAGCTTGAAACAGATAGAAGAATTGACCCAATTAGATATTGCACAACATTGGGTTGATGGGTATTCGTTACTCAATAATAAGAAAATGAAAATTCCTTTGCGATTGATCAAAGATATAAATGGATCAAACGGACTTGCATCTGGCAATACTTTAGAAGAAGCAATAGTTCAAGCATCATGTGAAATATTTGAACGATATGCTAAAATTGAAGTTTTTAGGAATAAATTAATTGTTCCAACAATTGATACTGCTACGATTAAGGATAATATAATTCAAAAGATGATCAAATATTATGAAAAGCATGGAATTAACATTTTGATTAAAGATTTCACAATGAATAATTTAATGCCAGCAATGGGAGTAGTTTTCATCAATCCAAACATATCTAATAAAGAAACTTATAATTATCAATTTGAACACATTCGAATAAGCAATGGTTCATCATTTGATATTAATGAAGCTATAAAAAGATGTTTTACGGAAAGAATAGCTGGGTTAACCTTTAATAAATCATTAGAAGAGTATGTAGGAAATTTTGACCAAACATTAGAAGTATTAAATAAAAAAGTAAATATTGATGAAACATTTTATGCTGGTTTGACACGGAAATCACGTTATGGTGGTGATAAAACCTTTTTACTAGAGGGTGAAAAAAGGCCTTGCCCTGATTTTAAAACTAGTAATGATTTTCTAGAATATATAGAGCAAATTAAAGGTATTTGTAAGAAATTAAACACTGATTTCATTATAATCGATCATACACATCCAATAATACAATTTCCAACTGTACGAGTTATTATACCAGGTATTTCGGATACACTCAATTATAAGAATTATAATTTTGAAGCTATTAAAAACATGTTAGTATTCGGAGTAGAAAAGCTAGAGGCAAAAGAAAAATATTCACCAGAATACACCATAGCTACAGAAGAAGATTTGCATACATTAGAAAAAATTATTTTGAATGAACACCTCATTCTTGGAGATAATTTATTAGGAAATAAAAGCAATGAATTGAATAGCGCCAAAGATTTCCGATTGTTATTATCTTCGATTTATTTTAGAAAAGCTAATTATGAAAAATTTGAATATTTAGCTGGTATTAATGCAAAGAATTTTTCAGGAAAAATCGGTAGAAATTATAAATATTTACAACTATTAACAAGATATTTCTTGAAAACAAAACAAGAAGAATATTTACCACTAATAAAAGAGTTTTATGAAAATATGCCTGGATGTTATCGGTATCTAACTGATCCTTCAAATAATCCGTATACCGATTGGTGCGATCAACCATGTGAAAAGAATTGCGAAAAGAAATATCGACAATCGCTAAATAAAGCTGTTAGGAGCTTCTTTTCTAAAGAATCTCCTTCATAAAAATAAATAAAAAAAATGATTTATAATTATAGAAAAAAAAGCGATAAGAATATTCAAGATTTGAGAGATTATTTAAAGAAGAAAAGGTGTTTTAATTTATTGAGGTAAGTTTTGGTGTTCTCTACTAAAAGATCTCTTAAATACCCGTCTGTGATGTTTATTTTTATTATTTTTTTGATTACGGTTAATAACGTACCTGCTTTTTCACAACAAACAAAAAATGTGGAAAAATATGTTATATTATTGGATCAATTTGCTCCAAATTCAGTTAATCCTGATAGTTATACATGTAATGCTAACGAATTTAAGCAAGCACTTAGTGAGGTTGGTTGGTCTGATGCACACTTTTCGTATTTGTTTGGCGACAATGAAATAACTATTGCTAATCTACGGAACAAAATACAGAATTTACAAGAAACAGTCGATGAGAATGATGTTATACTTCTATATTTTGCAGCTCATGGATATGGGTGTTTGAAAGATATTCTAGATTTAAATTCTTGGTTTCAGGAAGAATTCCTGGCGATACCTACCCAATATAAAATTCTTTTAATTGATTCTTGTCATGCAGGAGAATTTATCGAACCTCTTGAAGATTATATAACAACAAACCAGTTTTATGCTATGGGAAGTGTTGCTCCAAACGAATTAGCAATAGCATTTGTTCCAGATGACCAAGTTGGAGAATGGCCTTATTCAGAACCCGCGTTTTTGGGGATAATCTCTTCGCATTTCTGGTCATTAAGCCTTACAAATAGCTCTGCGGATACTAATAATGATAATATAGTCAGTATGGAAGAACTTTATGACCATTCCTTACCTACAATTAAGAAAATTTATGGAGAGGTATTTGAGCAAGACCCAGAAATAGCTGATATTGTGCTAAATACTGCAGGATATCTAGAAAATTATCCTCGACCTGTGGTGATTAATAATCTAAACGAAAACTTTTCACTCTACAACAGCTATCTTCAAACAATACCTCCTTTGACTGTCCTAACTACTGCACAAAAAGTAGGGGTGATCGTGGGGCCAATTGCTGGGGTAATAGGAATTACGTTAGTAGTTATTATTGTCCTTAAAAGAAAGAAGTGAGAATAGAATTTTCGCTGAACATTTTAGTTTTTTTAGGATGAATTAACAATATAGAAAAGTAACAAACGAAATCAAAGAAAAGTAAAAGTGGCGGGTGGGACCGGATTGGAACCGGGAATTTCCAAAGATTTAAGTGGGAGTTTATTTTCAAAGTAATCCTTTTTTCTTTAATTTGTTGAGAGAATTTCTAACTGCTAGATACGCTCTAAAAGAGTGTAGCTTTCTGAAAAAGGCTGTGCTCATTTTATAACTAACCGGTTGAGGATACATAGAGCTATTTGGATTCCTAAATAAAGAACTAGCTTTGATAAGAGCTTGAATAGCTTCAGCAGAACCGATTTTGGCAATAGCAATAGAAGACCATCTTCTTAGACCAAAACTAAGTGGTTCTTGACAAAACATAATGGCTATTAAATAATTGAGTGATCGCTCAAGTTGTAAATCACCAAAAACAGCGATAGTATATTTCATCTTAAAGAGATCTTTTTGCTTCATTTTATGTTGACCTGTAAAATCTTCCAGAGATAGGAATTCTTGGAGAGTTAAATAATCATTGTTTTTAACAAGGAGGAACACTTCCTTCCTGGCACGAAACGAACTAACAAGGAGAAAAATAATGACACCTTCAAGGATTCCCAAAGGAATGAAACTAAGAACAACTGGAATGAGTATTAGGAAGTCTAAAGTTTCAATGATTTCATTAATAGCTGTCCAAATAAGAAAACCAGCTAAAGTGTTCATAACAACAATGATAATTACCAAAGAAACAGTTTCAGAGATAAGCATCCTTCTAGTAATATTTGGTGTATTCAATCCCCGAATTATATTCGCTGAATTCTCCAAAGTAATCCCACAATAAAATCTTGCACATTAATAATGATAATTTCCAATTTTAGATTAATAAAGATAAGGAAATAATAAATCATATACCTTTCTGCGATATGGATGATGGAATATTAACAACAAGCAAATAGTAGAAAGTATTTCAAAAAAGACTTGAAATTCATAGGAAAAAAGATGGTACTATTAGCGCAGTATCTGAAATCATCTTCAATACAAAAAGAAATTGGGAAGAATCACAAGGATTTACTGGTGTGAAAAAGAATTCCGAGGAAGAGGGTTAGGCAAATGAATCAAAGCAGCGATGTTAGTACACCTTAAAGAAAACTATCCTACAATCTGATATGCTTGAGCAAGCAATGCTTCAGCTAATGTGGCTATTCTGTCTATTAATCGTCGGATGGGATTCAAAACAATATTCCATAGATATGATTTCAATATACAAATTGAAGATATTGCTAAGAAGTTAAGATAAGAATTGTAAGATACGGAAAATGAACTAAAAAGGAATGGTGGGCGGGACCGGATTCGAACCGGCGGCCTTCTCCACGTCAAGGAAACATTATAACCAGGCTAAACTACCCGCCCTTTGGCGTTATTTTCTTTTCTGCCTTTTTTCTTTTTGAATCTTTCGTTTTGTTTACTTTAACCTCAGTGTATCCTCTTTGAATGGTTCGTAGCTTATGAAATCCGCGTGATGTATTATTATTCCTTCTATTGTTCTCTTTCCTAGATTCCCCTCGTTTGAATGCACTGCTATCATGTGGCATATTTCATCTGGTATTCCGAACCTCATTGCTAACCCCACTCCTGTGAATGGATGTCTTAGTAGTTTTCCAGTATTTCCCACTACTGCTTTTCCATCCTTCATCTCATATTCTATTAGTTTCCCTACGTCTATCAGTATTGCACCGGCTATTAGTATGTCCATATCTATTGGCAACTTTTCTCCGAAGAACTCATTCATTACATTTGCTGACTCTACTGCTATGTGCACTACTGCTCTTTTGTGTTCCATGAATGTTACTTTGCAGTCTTTTATCAACAAGGTAAATGGTATTTCTTCTAGGTCTTTTGGTGCTAGTACACTTTGTTCTAGTGCATATACCCAAGTCTTGTAGACCTTTTCTTTTAGGTCCTTATCTTTTATCCATTCGATCTCTGGCCAGATTCTCTTTACTTCTTCTCTCATTTTTTCTTTCACCATTTATGAGCTAGTAACTACTAGCATCTCTTCTTTTTAAGCTTATTCAAAATTAATCTTTTTCTTCGCAAAGAATTTAGCTTCTTTTTTTTACCCTTTCCTTTTTTTTACTTTCTATCTGCTGATAATCCTACTTTTCTTCTTATTCTTTTTATCTTTGCTAGAATGTCATCCACATTTTCCCCTATTATCATTAATACATGTGACCCTAAATCTTCTGAAACTATTACTCTATCATTGAATTCTATTACTGTTCTTTTTGGGAATTGTAACGTTTTCTCACAAAAATCTGCTTGGCTCTCTATCAATTTCACTGCGAATTCTTGGAAATAATGCTCATATTCGCTTACAAACGGATCCCTTGGTCCTGCGTATACTTGATGATTCATTGGTTTTTCGAATATTAAGACATTCTTTATTGAAGTTAATTCTGGTATAATATTTGACAGTAATTCCGCATCTACTTTGAATATATTTGCATATATTTCTTCCAAGTCTGTAATAAATGTTCTAAAAGGTGAAATATCAGTCATTATTTCTGATAATTGCTCTTTATATTTTGTTTCAAATCTTCCTACAATTAACTTTGCTATATTATCTAATTCTCTACTTCCTTCATCTATAAACAACAACGCATAGATCTTTTCCCCTTCACTTACTAGAACATTGTAATTGTTTTGCTGAATATTTGATACAAATCCACCATTTGTTTCTTTTGCTACTGACAATATCGCTGAAAGCATCCCTGAGAGTAAATCTGGATCAGTTTCCATTAGTGTTTCATCTGCTGATCTAAATTTATAATCTAAGAGTAATAATCCTTCTTTTGTTAGAATCATAACTTGTTTTGCTATAGGCATTTATGAGATAACTCCACTTGGTACTTTATTGTTTCCAATCATTTATGTTCGAGATAGCTTCAATAGGTGAAATATAGTCATTCAGATAGAGAATTCTTTTTTAATTTTTTTCTATCATTAGAATTTTCTGCTTTTAGTTAAAATAAGTTTTGTCATTTAGGTACAATTTCGACAAAATTAGCTCTTTTTCTTTACGAAATTCCTATAAAATCTATTATCCTTATTCCCTTAAGGATTAATAATAGATTACTTATTGGTGGATAAAATGAAAATCATTTGTAACCCAGCCACTTATGGTGGAAAAGCTCGCAAAACCTGGCCTGATGTTGTAAAAGCATTGAAGGATGAAGGTTTTGATTTTGAGGTTGAATGGACTAAAGGCACTAATGATGCTATTCGAATTACAAAAGAATCCATTGATGACCATGACATTATAATAGCATATGGTGGTGACGGTACTATTAATGAAATAGTTACTGCTATTGGTCAAACTGATTTTAAAACAACTTTGGGTATCATTCCAGCTGGCAGGGGTAATGACAACGCTTTCAGTCTACGACAAACTGATAAAATAGAAGACATAGTTGAGATGCTTAAAAATAAGCAAACTCGGATTATTGATTGTATTGAAATCGACGATGGGAAACGTTATTGCCTTGGAGTAGCAGGAGCAGGTATTGACGCTTTTTTAGCTGAGAAAGTTATTGGTAAAAGCACTCGAATGAGTTATAATATTGGCCTTCTTAAAGCCTTTTTCAGTTATCGCCCTCGACAAATGAAAATTGACGTAGATGATGGTAGAATTATTCGTGATTTGAAATGTCTTAGTGTTATGATTGGTAATGGTCAGAGGGTTGGTAATAAAAAAATGGTTTCACCAAATGCTGTTATTGATGACGGTCTTCTTGATATCAATATAATTGGTAACACAGGAATTTTTGAATCAATTGTTACTTCCAGAAAACTTGGTGATGGTTCCTATATCACTCATCCGAAAGTTGAAGTCATCAGAGGTAAACAAGTTGTTCTTAGTTCTGAATCTAAGAAAAAAATTCCAGCTCATGCTATGGGAGAACTTTTAGGTCCTCTACCTCACAAATTTGTTTGTTTGCATAAAAAACTTAAAGTTTTGAGAATGTCAGATGCAGTCTTGAAACGTGAAGGTTGGCATAATGCGAACGCTTTCTCAGAGAATATTAAAATGGGTTAATCCCCTATTTTCTTTTTCTGATATCATTTCCTATCAGAAAGGTACTTGTTGTACCTTCTGATACATAATTATTTTTTCCGCAAAGAGTTCCATAAAGATAAGCCCCACCAATACTAGTATATTTGAATCGCTTTTTTATTTCCTCGATTTCAGCTAATGCATGATCAAAATAGAAAGTGCTCCTTCCTGCACATGTGAAAATCACTCCTACACGAGGATCTTGTATTGGTTCTGATGTAAAAGCTGTTTTTATTGATTCCAATGAAGCTTTCTTTGATTCATCCATATTTGCTTCTGTGAAATAAATCCTTGTTCCTGGTGGGACTAATTGTGATACTGTTAATTCTTTGTCATCTTTCCCTCGAGACATCGGAAATAAAATTTGTAATTCATCTGTTCGTTCATCTGTTACCCCCAGAGGATTTATTGCACAAATCTCATCTCTGAGATCAGATATTTCCACAACAGGTAAATTAAGATTACCAAAATATACTTCTGCAGCAGGGCGATTATCGAGTGTGATCAATCTATTACGATCTACCTTTGTTAAGATATGTTCATTTTTTATGTGGTAACCGTGTTTTTGAGCCATTGAAAATTCGAGATCTGACCTTCCTAAGATAAGCAAAGTATGATTTTCTAGTAATTCATCTTTATATATTACATACCCCGAATCATAATTATAATCATCACCAATGGTTCCACCAATTAATGGTAAATCACCCATAAATTTTCGTAGATTAAGTATAACCTCATTTGCCTTAGGTTCATTTTCAATGTTTGTTCCAGGAAGAAACAACATACCAAAATCAGCATCTATTTTTTGGGGGTTCACGGGAACAGTCATTTTGCTTTCTTTTAAAAGAAGTTTAGTTCGTAAATCTGTCAAGGCTCGTTCATAGAATTTCTTATAAACATCCTCATTACCCATAGCAAGATTTTCATTCGATTCAACAGCTATTCCAAATCGCATATAATCTGTTGATAATGAAATAGCTATTACACTTTCACGCCAATAACCTGAAGCTATTTCCCCATTGGTTGAACACCCAGCGATTATTTCTGGATTGATTATTTGAGTAATACCTTCTATTAGATCTGGATAAGCATACCTTTCTGAGAAAAACACCAAGCAAATTGCAGGATTATTATCCATTGTTTGACTTACTACTCCTTCTGCAGCTAATTTCCCTGCACGATAAGGAACATTGGTCTTTGCAGAAAATAATCCACATCTAATATTATCAACCATTTAGTTGCGGGACCTCCATATTTCAAATGAAAGTAGTAATATTTACTCTTTCTACTACATAAAGACTTTTTTCCTTTTACTGTAGCAAAGATTAATTATGATTAAAGTTTTCTCATAGATAATATGAAAATCATCCCCGTTTTAGATCTACTTAATGGCCAAGTTGTTCATGGCTTTGGTGGTAAAAGAAAAGAATACAAGCCATTAACAAATTCAGTTCTTGTCAATAGTTCAGAACCACTTGATGTTGCTAAAGCATATAGAGAAAAATTAGATTTAAATTGGATTTATATTGCTGATCTCAATTTAATACAAAATATCGATGTAGGAGTAAACAAACTAAAAATAGCTCAGATTGTAGCAGAACAAACAATTGATATCATGATGGATGCAGGTTGTAAAACAATTGATAATGTAACTGATATTTTGAATCAACAGATAGAACAAGTTATAATTGGCACTGAAACATTAGCTTCATTAGATAATCTAACTAAAATGGTAAATGTCTATGGTGGGGAGAAGATTATTTTAAGTATTGATTTATTTAATGGTGAACTATTAGCTAATAATCTACCTATACAAAAATATTCAGTTTATGATATTGTAGAATTTGCTGAAAATCTTTCTCTAAAAGGATTAATAGTTCTTGAGCTCCAAAAGGTTGGTAGCCAGACTGGTCCTATTAGTCCTACACTAATGAAAATAAAAGATCAAGTAAGCAATTTGAATATTTTTGCTGGAGGGGGAGTAAGAAATATTACGGATCTTATTGAACTTAAAGAAAATCAATTTGCTGGAGCATTAATTGCTACAGCTTTTCATAAAGGAAATATAACAAAAGAAGATTTGCTCAAGGTTTTATGAATAGATCAATATTTATCCGCAGGGTAATTTATTTCCTCACCAGGTAATTTTAGTACTATTTGCTTTTTGTTAGTAATGAAACCTATTTTATGAACTTTCTTTCCATATTTTAAGCAGATTTCTTCTATCTTTGAATGCTCTGTTTCGGGTGCAATGATACAGAAACCTATACCCATGTTTAATGCTATATACATTTCTTCGTTGGAAATATTCCCCATTTTTTGTATCAATTTAAATATTGGAGGAGGTTCGGGCATAGAATCCAAAATTACCCCAATTTCTTCTTTACTTTGACGTAAAAGTCTAGCAAGTTTAAGAAATGCCCCACCGGTAATATTTGCCAATCCATGTATTTTTGCTTCTTTAATTATTTCAAGAATTTCTTGTACATAAATGGCTGTGGGTTTGATCAGTTCTTCAGCGAGATTGATTCCTTCAATGGTATCATGAATTGAATGGTTTTTAAGAAGTACTTTTCTAACTAAAGAAAAGCCATTTGAATGCAAACCACTGCTTTCAATACCATAAATAATATCTCCTGGTTTTATTTTATCACCAAGAATCATTTGATCTTTGCCAACAAAACCAATTGCAGTTCCAGCGAGATCAAATCCTTTACCATCGTGACCACGAATAATATCAGGTAAAGTCGCTGTTTCTCCACCAATAATTGCCATCCTTGACTGAATAGCTCCTTCAACCAATCCTTCAGCTATTTCATAAGCCATTTTTTTATGAGGTTCTTGAATAGCAAAATAATCAACAAAAACAAGCGGTTCTGCACCAACGCAAATTAAATCATTAACATTCATTGCAATACAGTCAATACCAACGGTGTCATATTTTTCAAGCATTTCAGCGATAAGTACTTTTGAGCCCACCCCATCTACAGTTACAACGAGATATTTGTCAGGCATTCCAATATCAACAATACCCCCATAATGAGCTTTCGCAGGTAGAAATTTAGCATTTGGATTTAAATTAAATGTTTTAGGAAGCAATTTCCATATCTCTTCAATTGCTTCTCCTTCTTCGAATATATCTACTCCAGAATCTTTGTAGGTTACAGTCTTATCTTTCTTCATGTTTGACACCTGAATGCAGATGTAACTAATTATTTGAATTTGAAGGAATCTCTAACTTAAGTATTTCGAAGCATTTCATATAGTCTGAAAACAATCATTTCTCCAAATCTGATAGAAACTGGTCTATTGCTTTTAATAATGCTTCTTTATCTGGACCCACTGTAACAATATGTTGTGATTCGGGTAATAACTCAACTTCAATTTTTTTTGCTTTGATTAATTTCAATATAGTTTTATAGCTAGTAGCTACAACTCGATCATCTTTCATACCTTGAATGATCAAGGTTGGAGTGGTTATTTTAGGGATTATTTTTCGTTTGGTATACTTTGAAAGTCTAAGTCCTTCATAGATAGTTACAGTAGGGTATTTTAAATAACTAATCAAATGGTGCTTCTTGAAATATTCTTCAGTCCCTGATTCCTTATTAAAATATGGTTTGAAAAGCTTCAAAATTGGAAAGAGAAATGCTAGAAATGATATAATACGGGGACGAACTTTAAGAAAAGTAGAGACTAGAATTAATCCCTTCAAACAATCAGAATATTCGACTGCTAAACGACTTGCAAGTAGAGCTCCCAAAGAGAAACCAAGGACATAATCACACTTTTCAATACTCTCATAAGCTGTTTTGACTCCTTCCCACCAATCCTTTCTTTTTTTTGTCCGAAGATCTTCAGGGCTGGTGCCATGTCCTGGTAATAACATAGAATGAACATCAAAACCTTTTGAAAGAAGAAATTCACCTATTGGTCTAAGTTCTGTTGGAGAAGCACTTAAACCATGTATAAGTAAAATACTGGGTCCTTTCCCTTTTAGATGATAAGGCTCAGCTCCCGGAATAATAGGGTATTTCTTCTCTGACATAAATAATCACGTTACGAAATAGAAAACCTACTTTATATAATATTCTAAAAAAAAAGAGAGGTAATAAGGATCAATATTCTTCTTTTTGTTTCTCTACTACGTAATCTTGTCCTAGATTTTTAAATGATTGATTTGTTATTGAAACCTTATTTGTTCTTCCCCATCGTTCGCGTTTGAGGACATTCTTTTCTTCTAATTTGGCTAAGATTTGTGAGACTTTTGATTTAGAATAACCAGTCTTTTCACAAATTCTTCTTTGTGTTGAAATGCCATTATCTGAATTAATAGCCTTAATCACTTCTTGCTCAGTTTTTGTTAAGAGTGAAGAAACTAATTCTGTTTCAGCAGGCTTTTTACGATAAGTGTAAAATAACAAAACTCCACCCAATCCTATTGCTATTCCAGCAAATAGTATTAAAAAATAATAGAGTATTTGGAGATTAGGTTTATCAGTTGAATCTTGAGGATCTAAAAGATACCTCACTAGAAAGATATCATCATCGTTCATATCTCTCTCTGTTAAATACCAATTAATCTTCACTACTTCATCTTCTGTGTAGATTTTATTTGCATGTGGATATACTGGATCAGGTGGTCCCTCCTCTATTAAGAGAGCGTATACTGGTAAAGAAACTTCAAGATTAAATCTATAAGAATATCTTGGATGAATAACTTCATAATCAAGAGCATAATATTCGGAAGGAGAACCTACTTTGTAAATAATATTTTCAATTTCATAAGATGTGGAAAAAACACAAAAATCATTTGGAAGTAATGGATAACGCAAAGTAATATTTATTATATTACCTAAAACAGGGTCGATTATCCAACTAAACACTAATGAACCCATAGGATCAAAAGAATAGACTGAAGTAATTGTCTTATTAACTTCCAAGACAAAAAAGCTGATTGGTTCGCTATCATTATTAGCTATAACATAAGTAGAAGTTACTTTAATTGAATTATCTAAACTAATTTTGACGATCATATTATGTGTTAATAATGTTTCATTTTCTACCATTTTAGGTGAAAAAAAAGTGGGAAAATTATAGGAATCATTTTGGGGTGTTGTTATAGGTGTTTCTAATGGATTACTTGTGCTATTAACAACTGTCACTGAAATTGTTGAAACAAATATGATGGCTATGAGGAGATTGACTGATTTCATACTCTTTACACACACGCTCTAGTAATTAAAAGATACTTTTATTATTTAACGTTTTTTAAAAATAATTTGTGATGTGATTTTGGATTGGTACCAAAACCACATCAGGAGAAAGCTTATTTGCGTTTTCGAATGATCATTACTATTCCAGTGGTGAGCAATAATCCACCAATTATTGGTAGAGTGTATAATGCTACACTGAAAGATTCGGGATAAATACCTACAGAAGGATCATGTACAAGTGATAGGTCATCTCCATAATTTGGATAGGTAAGATACATGGTAGTCATACCAGGAACACCTGGACCCATCCCTTCGCTTCCATCAAAAAAGAAAGCAGAACCAACTTCAATAGTATCGACTTTTACAGCACCATCATAAATATCAGCAATATTCGCCCATTCATAATAAGCTACTTTTTCGCTGCCATATTCTTCGCTTTCAAAAAACATAGTTCTAGTAGCATTTCCATTTTCAGATACAGTACTGTTTCGAATACGTACACGATTTCTTTGTTGTGATTCTAGAATAAATGTTTGAAGAGCAAGACCTGTTGCTGTTGGACCAAATTTCCAATCATTAATTATAATATCAAATTTCACTTCAGTTAAAGCTTCAACAATTTGGTCGGTGCCAGGAATGATTTTATCTTCACTATACATGTTAATAACAAATTGGATTTCAGCTCCATTAGCTAATCCTGATAATGTTAATGTTACTGTGACATAATTTTCTCCTTCATCTATTTCTGTTACCCAATCACTTGTTAGTAAATTATAGGAGATACCAGTAAGTTCCATTTTGTCATCAAGAATATTATCATCACCAGAGAATTCTTGTATTTTAGTAAATTGGACATTATACATTTCATCAGCAATTGATTGATTACCATTCCACCAAATGAAATGTGGTTTACTTTCAACAATCTTTAAGGTCATATAGTTGGTTTGTATAATTATTCCACCTTGCCCTTCTTCACATGTTATACCATCAGGTTTTGCAGAAGCAAAACTAATTATAACGGGAATTAAGAACAATAAGATGAATGATAAACTTAACATTGATTTTTTATTTCCAATCATGATGTTTAACCTCTTAGTTTAATTACAAATAAAACCAATCTTGATATTTTACATAGGTTGTCTTATTTTAACTCTATATACATATTAGAATAAGTATACTATAAATAATCTTAGACAATGGTTTAGGAAAGGTTTAATGATGGTTTAAGTATAGTTTTTAAAATACTATGTTCTAATGTGAAAAATTATTCTTCATCGTTTTTCTGGGGGGGGTAATTTTCTAATTCAAGTTTAAGGAATGATGAATTAGTTATTGATACTCTATTTGTTCTTCCCCATCGTTCACGCTTGAGAACATTTTTCTCTTCTAATTTCAATAATATTTGTGAAACTTTAGATTTTGAATAACCAGTTCTTTCACAAATCCTTCTTTGAATCGCTACTCCTCCTTCATCAGTAATAGCTCTAAGTACTACTTGTTCAGCTTCTGAAAGTAATGAACTTACAAGATCTGATTTATCTGGTTGATATTTCTTTTTAACAATAAATACAAAAACAGCTATGCTCAAACCTACACCAACTGCAAAACCTACTATGGTAAATAACCAGCTTAATTTGTATGAAGGTTCGATAATCGTAGAGACAGAATTCTCAACTAATTTCTTATACCGAATAATATATGAATATTCCAAATTTAGCACAGGATTTTCTAATTCCCAAACTATTTTCACAATTTTCTCATCAGTAAAGACTCTATCAGGAGATGGAATGGTAGGTCTGGGGGATTCTGTGTCAATTAATCCATAATTGAGTGGTAGAGAAATTTCAAGTATGAATTGCTCTGTAATCATAGTATGAAGTACAAAATATTCTAAACTGAAATACTCGAGAGGTTCCAGATTAAAATAGATAATATCATATAACTCATAAGAGACTGAAAAAACATATTTTAAACCTTCTAAAAGTGGGTATCTCATGGTAATATTGAGTATACTTGAATCTGATTTTACCGACCAAGAAAATTCCAATGGACCGATTGGATCATAAACAAAAACAGAACTGATGGTTTTATTTATAGTAAATAAATAGTGAAAAATCGGTTCAGAGTTATTGTTTTCAATGATAAGAGTGGAAATAATTTTCACAGTAGAATTATCTGATCTTATTTTTACTTCCATTTTATGATTGCAAATTTTCTCTTCACTTACTGCAGAAATTATAGAATCATTCATGGTTGTTTCTGTGTTTGAAAATGTTTGATCATTGAGAGTTGGTTGAGAGCAAACTATTGGTATATTCACTAGGAAAAAGGTTGTTAAAAGGATGCCAATAATTTGCTTATTTTTCATCTCTTTTTCCCCAGGGAGTTAACTTATCATCTACTCATTTCGTAATTTTTCTATTATTATTAAATTTACCTTGCTAAAAAGGTAATGCAGTTAATCATTACTTTTTATAATCTATTTTTATTTTTTCTTCTTTGAAAGATTATTAGCAAAATATTGACTCCTAATATTGAGCTTAGTATATAGTAGTAACTGGTTCCAACCATTTGGCTAGGAAATGTTGGTGAAACTCTATAAACACCAAGAATAACATTATGTGTTATTACTGGTAAATCAAGTTCTTCAGGATAGGAAAACCAGAGATGAATCATTTCATTTTCTCCGGGTATACTAGGAACTTCATTAAAGAAAGATGAACCTATTTCTACTGGAAATTGGCTTGTTGTTTCATTTGAATACCCAGCATATTCTACCCAATTATAATAAGCTTTTTCACTTTCATACCCAGTATACGAATTAAAGCTTAATGAATCAATATTATGATAACGTGTAGTTTGATTTGCAATGAAAACATAATCATTATTTGCACGTTCATACACTTCTGATTTTATTGCTAATCCCTGAGCTCCGGGGGTATAAACCCAGTTTTTCACAATAATTTCTATTTGACTTTCTACTAAAGGTGCAACAAGTTCATTCGAATAATTTAGAACATTATTAACTGAAAAGACTTGGATTATAAATTGGATAATCACATTATTAGCTAGACCTGATAAAGTAAGATTAACTGAAACAAATTCTTCATGTTCAACTATAATTGTTTCCCATTCACTTGTCAAAAGATTATAGCTTATGCCACCTAAATCTACTCTATCGGACAGATATTGATTTATTCCAAAGTATTCTTGGATTTTGGTAAAACGGATACAATATTCTTCTATAGCTGATGTTAAATTCTCATACCACCAAGCAAAGTTTGGTTTATAGTCAAGTATTTTTAATGTAAGAAATTGGGTTGTTACAGTTATTTCATCCAATTCAGATTTAACACCTATATATGGACTTCCTAAAGGTGTAATATTATGTATAGATAACATAAAAATTGAAATTAGTAGTAATAAAGGTATGAGGGTAGATAATCGTTTAACTTGCATGTTTTATATTCAAACCTTATTTCGTTTCTACAATTGTATAGGATGCTAAATAATATAAACAATCTCTCTTAACAGTTTTAAAACTGTTTTTCAATTATAGTCTGATTTTTATTTGTGGTACTTTTTATAAAAAAAAAGTAAATGGCCTACTTTCGAATTAGATAAAGAAAGTTATCTTTTATTTCAATTTTATAAACGTGAGTATTTTTTGCTTTTTTGAACCAACCAGCTAATGTACCTGGTGGACTGAGCAAATTACCTGTCTCAAGACTAAACACTGAACCATGTAAGGGACATTTAATAGTTTTATCTTCAGCTTGAAGTAGACCTTTGGCAAGATTGCCTTTAAGATGTGTACATTTTCGATCAATCGCATAGAATTTATTATCAATATTAAAAACAGCTATATCTAAATCTTCGATATTAAAAGTTTTAACACCTTTATTTGCTATTTCGTTTATTCCACATAATTTTATTTTGGTCATTCAAATCGTCTCATATGTGTAATAGTAATTGAATATACAATTATTTTATAAAATAAAAGATTTGCTTATCACAGTTCTAGATTAAATACAGAATAAACAATGAAATATTAACAAAAATAAGTAAAAGAATTAAATATTAGCAGAAACAATCTTCTTTCACTTAAAAAATGATTAATGGATGGTCAAAAAAAATGACTGACAAATATTTGGATATGCCTATTGATTATGGCGAGGATGAAATAAATTATTACATACCAAAAGGTGCTAATGCACATTATCTTGAGATTAAAGGAGATTTTCCAGAAATCAAAAATATCGAGAAAAAGCTAGTGGAAGTTTTAGAAAAACCAATTGATAGTCCCCCCTTAAAAGAATTAATAAAAAATAGTTATTCAAAAGGGAAGACTGTAATAATTCTAACTGATGATAATACAAGACCAAATATACATACACGAATTCTTCTACCTATTCTCTTCCCGAAAATTATTGAATATGGTGTGGCTCCCGAGGATCTTAAGATACTTATTGCTAGTGGAACTCATCGTCCACCAACAGATGAAGAAATTGAGAAAAAGATTTTGGGAACAGAGATTTGGAATAAATATAAGGACCATGTAGTAAGTCATAATTGTGATGAAGGGGTCGAGCAAATTGGAACCTCAAGCAGAGGAACACCTATCTTCCTAAATAAATTAGCTTTAGAATCATGTCTGATCATTCCTATGACAGATTCTGAGTATCATTATTTTGCTGGTGTAGCTGGAACAGTAAAACAATTCTTCCCTGGTATTTCAGGAAGAAAAACGATTAGTAGAAACCATCCAAAAGCATTCAACCCAGAATCAGGTTTTAGAGCTGAATGTCGTTTAGGAAATACACAAGGAAATCCTGTTATTCAAGATATGAAAGAAATGGTTCAAGAGGTAATGAAAACTAAGGCTGTTTTTTGTATTGATGCTATTCTCCATCAAAAGAAAATCGTCAAATTAAATGCTGGAAATATCATTTCATTACATGATTTAGCACTTGAATTATTAAAACTTCTTAGAATAGTAAATGTCGATAAAGGTGCTGACCTAGTAATTGTTACTACAGGTGAGCTTGGATTGAACCTTTATCAAGCAGGGAAAGGTGTCCATGCTGCATGGAATGCTGTTAAAAAAGGTGGTAAAATCCTTCTATTAGCGCGTTCAGAAGATGGTGTTGGCAACCAAGCTTATCATGATACAATGCTTGCAGTGAAAGATTTAGACCTAGATGAAGCTTTGAAATGGGTTGTAGCGAACAAATGTAGCGAAGAGACATTCAAAATTGGTAATCAAAAACCAGTTGATCTAATAAGAATCTTGAAAGAGAATCAAATAGATATGATAAGTGAAATGGATCCCAAAGAACTCAAAGAAACTTTTAGAATAAATCCAATTGAAATTAAAGAATCAGTTCAAGAAACAATCAAAAATTACGTTGCTGACTTTTTGAAAGAAAATCCCAAAGGATTAATTTATGTCATGGCTGATGCAGGTATTTATGTTATTCCAAAAACATAAAACCTCATTTTCCATACTCTTTTTCTTTTTGCTAATTTATTATTTGATAAAAAACATTTAAAACCCTTTACTGCTTGGGAAACATAATCAGTACTATTATCTTAGGCGGTTACTAGTTCATGCCCAAATTCAATGCTGAAGTTATTATTGAGGGTAAAAAGAACGCTCGCGATCCAGAGGGTGAGACTATAATGCGTGATCTAATGATGAAACACGGTTATAAAATGGTCTCTTCTGTTCGTAGCGGGAAAATTTTGAAGGTTATTGTTGAAGCCCGAGATGCTTCTGAAGCAGAAGCTATCTGCTGGAAGATGGTCAATGAGCTCCGAATCTATAATCCTGTAGCTCATTCCTGTTCAATTAAAATTATCGATTAATGATTCGAAATTGAGGTCGTACACCATGACAATGAAAGTAATTGTAATCCAATTCTCAGGATCCACTTGTGATCGAGACCTTGTTTATGCAATGCGTGAAGTTATGGGGTGGCAAGTTGACCTTGTTTGGTATAAAGAGGCTACCAATGTCCTTGATGATTATGATGCTATTTTCCTTCCGGGAGGGTTCTCTTATGGTGATCATTTACGAGCAGGAATAATTGCTGCTAACACTGCTGTTATGGATAATGTTAAGAAACTTGCTAATGATGGCACCCCGGTTTTTGGCGTTTGTAATGGTTTTCAAATTCTTGTGGAATCTGGATTGCTACCTGGTGCATTAATTGGCAACGATACGTTGCGTTTCAGTTGTAAATGGGTTAATCTACGTGTGGAAACAAATCGCAGTGCAGCAACCTCTCTAGGAATAAAAGGTGATCTCTGGCGAGTTCCAATTGCTCATGGAGAAGGTAGATATTTCAACGATGAACTGGGACTCAAAGAACTCAATGATAATGACCAAATTGTCTGGCGATACGCTGATGAAAACAGCCAGATAACAAAAGAAGCTAATCCAAATGGTTCGATAGAGAATATCGCGGGAATTTGTAATTTGGAAGGAAATGTTGTAGGATTAATGCCCCATCCAGAGCGTGCATCTGAGAGTGCTTTAAGTCCTTGGGGAACAGACGATGGTAGGTTATACTTTAAGTCAATTGAGAACTTCTTTAGGAGGATATAGTAATGTCTCAACAAGAATATATTCTAAAAGATAAAATAAATTTGACTGAAGAAGAAAAAGAGGCTGTTTATAGTGTCCTTAAACGAGATCTAACTCTTTCTGAAGCAGCAATGTTAGAAGTAATGAATTCCGAACATTGTAGTTACAAAAGTTCTCGTCCTGTTTTACCAAAATTACCTACTGAAGGTCCAAGAGTAATTTGTGGTCCTGGTGAAGATGCGGGTGTCGTTGATATTGGAGATGGTTTGGCATTAGTATTTAAGCTAGAATCTCATAACCACCCAAGTGCACTTGACCCTTACAACGGTTCAGCAACTGGTATTGGTGGAATAATTCGAGATATTCTATGTATGGGTGCGCGACCAATAGGTTTGCTTGATAGTTTCCGGTTAGGTAAATTATCCGATCCTCACACAAAATGGTTATTAAAATGGGTTACAAAAGGAGTGGGCAGTTATGGAAATTGTGTTGGAATAGCCAACGCTGGAGGGGATATTGAATTTGACCCTTCGTTCCAAATAAATTGTCTCATTAACGTTGGTTGTTTTGGAGTTATGCGCAAAGAAGAACTTGCGCATAGCAGAGCGAATACTCCTGGAGATAAGTTAATTTTACTTGGTGGGTCAACTGGTAGAGATGGTATTGGAGGTGCTTCTTTTGCTTCGAAAAACATCACTGAAGAATCTGAAAGTGATCGAGGAGCAGTTCAAATAGGTGATCCTTATATGAAAAAATTGATCATCGAAGCAACTTTAGAAGCCATCAAAAAAGGTTTAGTTGAAGGGCTGAAAGATTTAGGTGCAGCAGGTGTAACATGCTCTATCTCTGAAACAGCTGACATGGGTGGTACCGGAACAGAAATCAACCTCGAAAATATTCGACTTCGTGAGAGTGATATGGCTCCATGGGAAATTCTAATCAGTGAATCTCAAGAGAGAATGTTCTTTGTTGTAAAACCTGAAAATATTGAGAAAATAGGTGCTGTTTTTAGCAAATATGAACTCCCTTATGAAATCCTTGGTGAAGTTACTGAAAGCGGTAAATGTGTAGTTAAATATAAAGGGCAAACTATAGTTGATTTGCCAGCACATTTGCTTACTAAACCGCCTGCAGCAGATAGAAAAGCTAGTTATCCAAAATATCTAAGTGCTCTTAATGGAAAATGGTTGCCTAAAGAACCTAAAATAAACGAATTTAATGACATCTGTCGAAAGATCATGAGTAGTGACAATATGATCAGTCGCAGCTGGGTTTATAGACAATATGACACCGAAATAGGTCTTCATTCAGTGGTTAAATCGGGCCAAGGTGATGCAGGGGTATTTAGACTTTCTGAATTTAATAGTAAAAGAGGAGTAGCAGTTACCTTTGATGGGAATTCCCAGCAATGTTATTTAGATCCTTACAATGGCGGTGCGGGAATTTTGATGGAATCCTGTAGTAATATAGCTGCAGTAGGAGCTGAACCTATTGCTTTCACTGATTGCTTAAATTTTGGGAATCCCGAACATCCACAAGTTTTTTGGACCTTTGAAAAGGTTGTCGAAGGTTTAGGAGATGCAGCTCGAGCTTTAGATGTTCCTTGTGTAGGCGGAAATGTTAGTTTCTATAATCATGATGAAGTAAATGATATCGCTGTAAAACCTTCACCAGTTATTTTCGCAGCAGGTTTACTTGAGGATGTTTCTAAAGCAGTAAATGCCAAATTTAAAGAGGCTGATGAATTTATCATACTTATTGGTGAAACTAAAACCGAGATTGGAGGATCAGAATACTCCACTGTTATTCATCAAAAAGATGATGGTATAGTCCCAAAAGTTGATTTTGCACGGGTTAAAACCCTCCTCACAAAAGTAGTCTATGTTATTAAAAGTGGTTTAGTGACTGCTAGTCACGATATATCCAAAGGAGGGCTTTTTGCTGCTCTTACAGAAATGGCTATTTTAGGCGATTTGGGTTATCAAATAAATACAAATCGGATTGTTGCTGATACAGAACGATTAGATATCTTGCTTTTCTCAGAAAGCCTTGGACGATTTATCTTTACTGCAAAAGAAGAAAATATTGAAGAAATAATTTCCATTTTTGCTGAAGATGAAATTTCCGCTTCCTTTATTGGAAGGGTAACTCAAGAAAAGAAACTTGTAATAGAAAATAATGATAATCAATCGATTGTTAACTTATCATTAGATGAAGTCAAACACGTCTGGAAGAATCGAATGGAAGAAGAGATGGAAGGTAAGAAATAATCTTACATTTACATTCTTCCTTCTTTATTATTCGAATCTAAAGACTTTAAAATCAAAGGCATAAATAACTCGCATGAGGATGCTTAATTGTCAATAAAAGATCATTGTGGTATTATCGGTATACGAACAACAAAAAGAATTCATGATTTAGGTTTTCTCCTTTACCAAGGACTTTTAACATTACAGCATCGAGGACAATCCAGTGCAGGAATAACAGTCGTTAATAAACAAAATATGAAAACAATTTCAGATCTGGGATACGTTCAAGATATTTTTGATAAAAATACTTTAGCAGCATTAAAAGGAAAAGTTGGTATAGGACATGTTCGTTATCCTACCGCAGGATCTGATCTAACAATAGGTGTTCAACCTTTTGTTTTTCAAACTAAAACTTACAAACTAGCTATTGCTTTTAACGGAACAGTTTCTAATTATGAAGAAGTTAGAAATTACCTAATGACTCAAGGATTTAGATTCAGTCATGATACTGACACGGAAGTGATTGGTAAATTACTTGATTTAGCTTTAGAAGAAAATAATAATGATATGCTCAAAGCTTGTGATGTTCTCATTAAGAAGCTTAATGGGGCATATTCAATTCTAATTACAACAGATAAGGGAGATTTGGTCGCTTTTCGCGATCCATTAGGATTTAAACCCCTTTGCTATGGTAAATCAAAAGAGGGAGATATAGTTATTGCCTCTGAATCTATTGGTTTAACAATTGTTGGAGCTAAATTTGAAGCTGACGTTAAGCCAGGTGAAGTATTAATTGTTACAGAAAAAACTATGAAGAAAAAACAATTAATTAAGAATGATACTTGTGCTCATTGTATGTTTGAATGGGTCTATTTTGCTAGACCCGATGCTGTTATGGATGGTATTTCAGCTTATGAAGCACGAGAACGCATCGGTAGAGCTTTAGGAACTTTGTTCAAGGAACAAGGATTTGAAGCTGATATTGTTGTACCAATACCTGACTCTGGTCGTATTGCTGCAATTGGTTTCTCTAAAGAAACAGGTATTGAATACTCGGAAGCACTCATAAGAAATAGATACGTTGGGCGAACTTTTATTATGCCTAGACAAACTGCTCGTGAAGAAGCTGTGAAAATGAAATTAAATGTTTTATCAAATTTAGTTAAAAATAAACGAGTGGTATTAGTAGATGATTCCATTGTTAGAGGAACAACCTCAAGAGGAATTATTAAAATGATTAGAGATGCAGGAGCTTCTAAGGTTTATTTTGCGATAAGTTGTCCAAAATTAATTAATCCCTGCTTTATGGGGACAGATTTCCCCACTGAAAGGGAATTGATTGCTTGCGGTAGAACCGATGAGCAAATCGCTGAGATAATTGGTGTTGATGCGGTAATATATAATACAGTTCCTTTGCTAGTTGATTCTATCGGATTTGATAAATGGCCTATTAATAACAATCTTTGTCTAGCATGCCTTACAGGTGATTACCCAATCAAAGAACCACCTTCACAAGGATTGTGTGAACGAATATCTTAGATTGATTGGAATTCCTTCAAAGGAAAAATCTTATTTGAGACATTAACTATTGAACAATTGGCGAGTAAAATGAAAAATATCAGAATTTTGTTAGTTGGTCAAGGAGCTAGAGAACATGCTATTGCTAAAGCATTAAAAAAAGATAGCCATGTTGAGCTCCATTCATTTATGAAAGCTAAAAATCCCGGCATAGCTAAGCTTTCAACTAGCATCAAACTTGCTAAATTAGATGATTATGACACCTTGGCTTCTTTTATCTATGAAGTAAAACCTCATATTGCAGTTATTGGTCCAGAGGATCCCCTCGCTCATGGTATTGTTGATTTTCTCTTAGAGAAAGGTGTACCATCTATTGGCCCTAAGCAAATTGTTGCTAGAATAGAATCATCTAAGAGCTTCACTCGTGAATTAATGGAAGAATACAATATTCCTGGTCTGCCCGGTTTTAAGATATTTACTCCAAAAGCAAGTGAACAAGAAATAATTGACTATATCACACAATTAGGTAAGGTAGCGGTAAAACGAGATGGGCTTGCTGGTGGCAAAGGAGTAAAACTTATGGGCGAACATCTTCAAACTATCGATGAAGTTCTCTCTTTTTGTAAAGAGATTTTTGCTAAAGGTGAATCAGTAATTTTAGAGGAATTATTGGAAGGTGAAGAATTCTCATTACAATGTTTTGTTTCGGGAGAAGAAATTTCCCCAATGCCTATTGCACAAGATCATAAAAGAGCTTATGAAGGTGATAAAGGTCCTAATACTGGAGGTATGGGTTCATATAGTGCAGAAGATCATCTTTTGCCATTTATCTCTCAAAGTGTCGTTGATGAAGCGCTTGAGATTATTCGTAAAACAGTAATAGCGATGAGACAAGAAACGGGTGAGGATTATTGTGGCATCCTTTATGGAGGATTTATGCTTACACCACATGGTTTGAAATTAATAGAATATAATGCACGCTTTGGTGATCCCGAAGCAATGAATGTTCTCCCCATACTTGAAACACCTCTTGTAAGTATCTTCAAGGCTATGATCAATAATCAATTAGGTAGCTTGACAATTAAATTCAATAGAAAAGCTACTGTTTGTAAGTACCTTGTTCCAGAGGGTTATCCTGAATCTCCTCTAAAAGATGAACCAATTAAAGTTAATGAAAAGAAAATTACAAAAGAAGATTGTGAATTCTATTATTCATCAGTCAATGAGATAAAACCTGGAGAAATTATTACTACCTCATCTAGAGCAATAGCAATTGTAGGAAAAGCTGATACTATTGCTGAAGCAGAATTAATTGCTGAAAAAGCAACCAGTCAAGTTAAAGGTTCATTATTCCATCGAAAGGATATTGGTACACAGGAATTAATTCAAAAACGAATAGACCATTTGAAAGAGTTGAATGTTTTATGATAGCTTTTTTTGACCTAGAAGGCCCTCTTTGTCCAATTGATCATGCTGCAGAGATAGTCGCTGAGATAGGTAAGAAACTCGGAAAAGAGGATGATTTTTACCAACTTTTTGAAATGGTTAGTCTCTATGATGATGAACTATTTCTTATTGATAAGAAAGAGGATTATTGGCCCGGAGACACTTTAAAGCTTATAGCACCAATTATTATTGCTTTTGCTGATGAAGAAATGCTCTATGATTTATCAAGAAAAGCTGAACTTACTGTTGGTGCTGTAGAACTCTTTGATTTTCTCCATCAAAATGAAATTCCCACCTATATTATCTCAACAAGTTATACTCATCACGCTTATACAATTGCCGCTAAATTAAACCATCCTGAAAGTAAAGTAAGATGCACCACACTGGATTTTATGTTAAGACCCAGTTCGACTGATACTCTTAACCAATTATTTGATGATATTTTCCCCAGATATTTGAAAGATGGGTTATCAGAAGTTAAGAAGGATTTAGACAAGTTCTTTTTCGATACCATACCAAATTCTGAATTCGGTCCTATTTTCAAATCAACTATTGTCTGTGGTGGAGGCCGAAAGAAAGCTAATGTTATTGAATTGTTAGAAAAACACAATATAGATGCCTCAGAAGCAATTGCTGTTGGTGATAGTATAACTGACATTCAAATGTTAGAATTTATACGAAAGAATGGAGGAACAGCTATTTCGTTCAATGGGAATAATTATTCACTTAATTCTTCAACAATTGCTTATTCAGGTCGATCAATTTTCCCACTAAAGAAATTATTCAAAGTTTTTCCTAAAACAACTGATTTTATAAAACATTTATCAGCTAAGGAAAGAAATCAAATGGCTACCAATGAAGAATTTCTCGATATTATAGATACTAATTCACCCGAAGATTTCAAGCGAATATTAGAACTTCAGAAAAAATATCGACAAATTTTACGACAAAAAGCAGCACAATTAACCTAAAAACTTCTTCTAGTTTAGAGTAAAAGCTTAAAAAGGTAGACCCCTCTGACCAGATTATTTCACAAACTAAATTATTTTGGGGTTAGCATATTGACCATTGCAAGTAAAGATGAAGAATTCATTACTCTTATTCAAGAAGATCCTACTCCTGGAAGGCAATTGCTAACTGAAAAAGAAAGGAAACGAAATATCGTCTTCTTTACTGTTGCTGCTTTCTTCACAAGTTCAGCTAACAGTATTCACTTTATCTTTTACAGCCTTTATTTTATGGATACTCCCGGTGCAAGTGAAAAATTATATGGTATTGTAGCAACCATTGGTTCAATTATTGCGATAATAGGACTTATTGCTGCTGATTATTTTAATGGTCTTTTAGGATATAAACGGGTAATGATTATTGCTTACTTGTTAATAGGTACTTCATTTTCATTCTTTATATTCAATCCAAGTCGTATTGCTTGGATTATCATAGCAATATTAATTTTGAATTTTGCTTTTTCATTAAATGAATCACCAAGTAATATTTTATTGACCGAATCTGCTGGTGAGGAAAATAAAGGGAAAGTAAGCTCTTTGACATATTTCTTTGGTCGCTTTGGTGATGTAGCTGTTTCAACCCTAGTGTTTGTTTTACTTATCATACTACAAATAGAATATGGAAATGAGCAACGATCTCACTATTACATATTCAGTGTAATAGTATTCGTCTTAGCAGCTATTGCAATTTTTATGATTATTACAGATTCTTCTAGAAAAAAGGTTAGAACTGATAGAGCAAATGTAATTCATGAAAAAGTTGCTCTCTATAGAGAGAAAAGAGAGAAAGGGAATAGATCGGAATTTATTCAAGGTTTCATTGACACTTTCAAGGATAAGTGGGTTTTACGTGTTGCAGCTTCTTTTGTTTTAGACGCTTTCCTTTGGTCAATTGCACTTGGTGTTCATTGGCCGGGTCTACAAAGTGAAGCAATATTTGGTGAATACAGAATTACTGATCAAGATATCAGTCTTTATTCTTTGATAACTAATGTAGCTGTATTGGTTTCAATGTTCATAGGACGTTTGGTTGATAAAATCGGTGCTAAAGCATTATTGTTTATTTCTGAAGTTTGTGGTTTAATTTGGTGCACACTAGTCGTTATTTTTACTTATTTCCCAGTATATGAATGGATTATGTATCTTTCCCGAGTTTTTTTAGGATTCTCAATTGCCTTATGGATACCTGCTACAATTTCACTATTCACAAATGTTTCACCTGAACGGAAAAGCAAAGTATACAATTCAATAGCAATCTTTAGGTCAATAGGTTGGTTACCTGGTGGTTTCATTGCAGGTTTTATTTTTGACGCTTTCCCAAATAATCCTCGTATGGGATTCTTGGTACCTCTTTTCATACTTATAGCTGGAATGGCACTAATACTACCTGTTTTCTATACCATGCCTAATAGACCAAGTGATATGAAAAATAATAATAATAATGTAAAAAAGAATAACATTTAGGCGTAACAAAATGCCTATAAGTTTTTGATTTGCAGTTATTATACACTAAATAAATGAGGAACAGTTTATGATTGAAGTCTATGATGTAATCTCTATTGGAGCAGTATTAATCGATATGATAGCTATTGTCGATGAATTTCCACAAAGAGATGGGGAATCATTTGTTCATGACTTCAAAATGATGCCCGGTGGTGCAGCAGCAAATGTAGCGGTAATTTGTAGTCGCTTGGGATTAAAAACGGCTTTCTCAGGAAAAATAGGTAAAGATCGATTTGGTGAAATCCTCAAAGATGACCTTCTGAATGAAGGTGTTTCTATCAAAGATACCTTGATTACATCAGAAAAAGTTGGTACAGGCTCCTGTTATATTTGTGTTGATAAGAAAGGGGAACGAATGATACTGGCTTATAGTGGAGCAGCAGATACTTTGACTTCTGAAGATTTACCTGTGGAATTCTTCTCAAAAGCAAAATGGGTTAATCTTTCAGATTTACGTAATGTCTCTTCAGTAGAAGCTTTACTAGAAAGTGATATTCCCATTAATTTCTCTATTAGTCCAGGAGCACTTATAGCTCAAAATCCCAGCCGAGCTTATCGTTTTGCTCAACAAGCCAAATTATTAGTAGCCAGTAAAAAGGAATTCTCAGAAATATTCAGATGTTTAGATGATGAGATAGATATTGTTGCTAGCAATTTTGTGAAAGAAAATAAAGAAAGAATTGTTGCTGTTACAAAAGGGAAAGACGGAGCAACGTTATTTGGTCGTGAAGGAATTGTCAATATACCAATATTTCCAGTCAATGTTGTAGATACAACAGGTGCAGGAGATGCCTTTACTGCAGGAATGCTCTATGCTATTACTCGAGAGAAATCACTAAAAGAAGCAGGAAGAATTGCAGCTGGGTGTTCAGCTCTCTGTATACAAGAAGTTGGAGCTCGAAGTGGTCCGAAATCTAAAAGAGATTTAGTGAAATTTTTGAGAAAAAACTAAGAAAGATTAATAGACAAAAATCAATATGATATAAAATAAAATTGATGTGATTCCCCGTGAATGAACCTATTGTAGTAGTTATATCAGGATCTAAATCTGATGCAGAAATTGTAGATAAAACTGTTGATGTCTTAAAGGAATTTGAGATACCTCATACAGCAATTGTTTTATCTGCTCATCGTAATGCAAAAGAATTAGATGATTATCTCTCAAAAACACCAGCAAAAGTTATTATTGCTATAGCAGGATTAGCTGCTGCACTACCTGGTGTTTGTGCAAGCAAAACAAAATGCGTTGTAATTGGTGTTCCTACTTCAGCAAAATTAGGAGGACTTGATGCATTATTATCTATTGTACAAATGCCTCCCGGAGTACCTGTAGCAACAGTTGGTATCGATAACGGAAAGAATGCTGCCTATTTAGCAGCGAGAATTCTAGCTTTGAATAATGACGAGCTAGGAACAAAACTTAGAAAAAAATTGGAGAGTTAAAGAAAAAATGGAAGAAGATAATGAGAAAAAAGAAAGTAGTATAAAAGAAATCAAAGAAGTTTTCTATGATAATCTTGATAACTGGCCAACAGAATCTCTCAAGAAAACTTTATTTCGATTACGACCTGAAGAAGGTGCAGAAGTTTATCTAAATCTTTGTGAAGGTTATAACGATTTAACTGACCAAAGTTTAGAGATTGAAAAACAATTTAGACCCAAACTAACCTTACGAACTCGTGAACTTAAAACCGAGCTTACTCGATGGGATATCGGTGGGGGATCTTTCTTTAGGATAATTGGCGATGCAGAGACTCCTGATAAAGCTACTCGATTAAGCTTACAATATTTAGTTATTTGGACTCGACAATTGTTTCCATTCCAATTTGGAATTTTCAGTATTCCTTTCTTCTTGATGACCATATTTACATGGCTCTTTTCCAGTCAATATCCAGCTGGTGAAGGTACAGGATATTGGACCTATCTGACATATCTACTCACAGGCTTAATGTTCATTTGCCTTGGCATATGGGTAGTGTTCGAAGGGCTTTACAAACGGACAATAAAAGGTCTTAAAAATTGGAAAATTGTTCCAGATAGTATGCTAGGATTTGTTTTCCCGGGAATTCTGCTCTGGACTACTGCCTTGGAATATGCTATAACTGATTTAGTTAGTGCCAATGGTTTTATAGCATTAATACCCTTTAGTGCATGGTTATCACTTCTTGTGGGGTGTGTAATCATACTAATTGGTGGAGATTTCTATATTCGAGGAGAAAAATCATATGTAGAGAGATTTTCTCACCCAATGGATTATGCTCCTTTGTTTATTTTCCTTATAAGAGATGAGAAAAACGAATGGAAAATCGATGGTGCTCAATTTGACTATTTCCACTATAAGACTTTCTTTGTGCCACTAGAGAAATTAACTTTTGATAAAGATGATGAGGTAAAAGAACATCCATCATTTTTAATCGATAGATCATGGCATGCTTTCAGGGAATATATCAAACCAAATATCATGATACGTTTATTTTCAAACTTAATATTTGATTTCTTATTATTTAGCATAACAATTGCTGCCTATTTAGTCTATTTTCTAGCTTATTTCGGATATGCTTTACCAATACTTGCTCCAATTGTTGTGCATCCTGCAACATATATTGTTCTTTTCGTTATACTTCCTATGATCCTAGTATTAATAATTTGGTCGAGAAGTAGAACTCGAGAATTCACTATTCCTATGTGGGAAGAACTCTATGGTAAAGATGAAAAGAACTTGCTAATGAATCATCATTTAAACTTTGATCGATTACGAATTCTTTGGAACTTACGAAATAGAGAACATTTAGGTGAACAACGCATTACCAATCTTTGGTCTAAGAGTACTTGGATTGAAGGTGATAGCTCAAGATTTGTTGCACGAGTTAAAATGCAATTTCCATTTGATAGATACAAAGACTGGAAAACAATAAGAGACACAGATGAGGAGCTATTATCACTTATTTCTATACAAACAAAAGAAGAAGAATTACGTGAAATTCGCAAAGAACTATTTAGAGCAAAAAGAGAGCTTAGACGTCAATTTGGTAGTAGACGGATGGAAACTGAAGACCATGATAGAGTCCATAAAGAACAAGAGGTTGAAATTAAAGAACAAAAAGATATCATTGCTGATTTAGAAGCTCTTGAAGATAAGGTAGAAGAAGTATTAAAGAAAGAACAAGAGAATACAGGAAGCACAATTGAAGAAGAAATTGAAGAACCAGAAAAAGAACCTGAGATGCCAACAATACCTGAAGTTCCAAAATTTGATGAAATCAAAGAAGAAGAAAAAGAAGAAGAGGAAACTGAAGAGGAGTATAAGATTCCTGATATCCCAATTGATGTCGAAAAAGATGAAGATTAGTTGAAAAACTTCAACTAATTTGATGATAGTATTCTATCATCATACTTTCTTTTTTTTTAAGAAAATTGAATTAGCCATTTTCTAAATCAATTTTGTATAGATCACTAAGTAACTATTTTTTCTTGTTCTCCTATTTTGAAAGCATGAAGTATTTCTATCATTGGTAAATCTAGTGGTGATGTTATTTGGTTTACTCCTTGTGGGAGATATTTTCTATATTTCACTGTTAAACTATTCATTTGGGGACTTGCAGAGATAGCTGGATCACCAGGAACACGCATACTTACATCAAAAACAACCCAATCAGGTTTGTTTGTTTGGGGATTGATAGGAACAGCTCCTTGTAAACCAAATAAACCAATCATACCCGGTGGATATGCATCTTGAGCAACTTCAAGGAAGTATGGTATTGAACCAACAACTTCACCCATTTTAGATTCCCTCATAGTAACCATAGTGTGACCAATTTCTTCATTTTTGATCTTAATTTTATCACCAATCTGTTGTTGTATATTTGCTGGAAGATTGATGAACCCACTACTATTTGTTTGCAGTCTTTGTCCAAAACCAACAAAATCCCAGTCAACAATAGGATTATCGAATGGATCATGATCAAGTTCTAACCAATGTATTCCTTCCTCTGGACGATAAAGTCTTACTCTTCCTTTATTCAATCCGGATGCCCAACCATTGCAATTAAAATAGGGACCAATAATAAATTCTTCAATACGCGCTTCTGCTAAAGTTTCAGCGTTAATTAGTCCTTTGGCTTTCATTGCCTTTGCTTGTGTGTAATAATCTTCTTCTGAAGTAATATAGAAGAACGCTCTTTCGAGATGATTATCAGCTTGCTGAACTTTTACTAGGGCTACAGGTATTTCTTTATCAATACCTATACTATCTAAATTATCTAAACTAATTTCTTTGGGAGTTCGTATCCCTGAGCGTTTTAAGAGACCATATTGATCGATGTATTCTTTTTCATTGGTAGTTCGATCCTCACTTTTAAGCATCGTTCGACTACCATAGATTGGTAATTCTAATGCTTCTTCAATTCTTTTGGCATTGAGATAAACAACTAGTGAACGATTAGGAATAATGATGCCATTTCTCTCTTGAAGTTTTTTCTGGATCTCAACATCAAGCATTTCCTTCCAATCATCAAGGATAAGAGCCTCATCAAAAAGATGACTTTGCTCCTCAAGATATTGTCTTTCTCTGCCTTTTCTAACAATAACGATATTTTTTAAACCCATCTTCTTTGAAGCAATACCAGTTTCGATAGCTGAATGGCTACCAAAAATCACTATTGTTGGTTTCCCTTTGTAATCATTAACTAATTGTTGCATTTCTTCTCTTTTTATCATAACTACTAAATCTCCTTCAATTTAGGTGAATCTTTAGATATTAAATCAATTTTTCCTTTAGTGAAAGCATTCTTTATCTCACGAGCAATTCGCTTACCCATATACATAGGTTCTCCCCATAAGGTATTCGCATAAGTATTACCATAAGGAACCCAGACTGTTGTTCCAGCTACAATTCTCCCCGAGAATTCAAAAGCATAAATTTTCGGTTCAGATGTTACTATCGTTTCGATACAGAAAGGACCAACAAGACCTGTTTGCTCAACAAAATTCCTTCCCATTTTGTGATATTCTGGAATGAGTGATTCACGAACAACAATTGGTACATTACCAACTACAGTAAAGGATGGATTATCAAAAGGTGCAAGGTATTGTGAATTAACATTTGATTCTAAACGACGATCAAATCCCAAGAGCTCGCAACGATTTTCAAGGGGAGAACTGAAATAATGAGCATAAACAGAAACGCCACTAATATATTCTTGAATAAAATCAACTTCTTTCCCTTGAGATTTTTGCTTGAAGTCTTTTTGGTCGAAAGCAATAAAGTAACCTTTTCCCCCTTCAGCTCCATGTAGTTTAACCATTACAGGTCTATCAATATCATTGATACTCTCGAAAACTTTTGGTGTGGAAATTCCAGAAGCAGCTAAAATCCCTACATTTTTATTTCTGTCTCCTTCGTACCCAAGAATTTTCACTCCTCCAAAAATAGGATGTTTTAAAGCTTTCAAATTTTTAACAGAAAGATACCTCACAAAAGAACCATGAGGGACAATAATAACATCATGATCAATAGAATTAAGAGCTTTTACTGTTTCATCTTGGACATTATAATGTTTAACTCGAATGATATTTATCTTTTCAAGAAATTCTGGATATTGAGACCAAAGTTCCCAATCTCGGTCATAGCAAACAGCATATACATCTACTCCTTCTTCAAGAGCACCAGGGATGATGTTATAAAATGCTGAATGGGAACTTGTGGTTGCTATTACTGCTTTAGGTTGCATAATCTTACACATCTAATGATGATATGAAATGACTGAAAAAAGTATCTATAAAAAATTATGGTAGAAATCAGATTTTTGTCAGAAGTTTTTCCTTTTACGTAAAAGAAAAGTAAAATAGAATTGTAAGTTAAGGTAGCTGTGTGGTTGCGAATGTAAATCCTATTGAGATTGCGAAAGCAACAAATTGTAAGATAAAACCTATAATTCCATAAATATTTTTTCCTTTTCGAAACGATATTCCTCCAAGAATCATCAAAATTAATGTTGAAGCTAAATACAAGCTAAATATAATATATAACGGAATTTTTGACGTGCCGAAAAGAGTATAGTAAACTATAGAATCAACTGTAAGTATTAGAACAACTAAACCGACAATTCCAACTATGCCAAGAATAAATGACGTTTTGATTATATTAGAGCTTGATTTAAATTTACCATTTCCTTGTTTTTTATGATTTTCCATTTCTAATCACTCTTCCTTATCTTTTAGTACCCCCGATTTATATAAAATGTATGGTACTCCCCAAGTACTTTGTCTATAAATATTTGAATCGAATGCCGTATTATACCAATTTTGTAATTATTAAATCTAGTAGCACTTAAAAATTAGGCTAATTTGATTACTATCTCGTAAGGTTTTTATTTAGATTATTTTGTAGTAGAAGATAATATCAAAAATAGAAAAACAGCAAATTGGTGTTAAACTTGAGAATAAGTGGCTTTCTTAGAAAAAGAGCTGAAGAAGAAATTCAGAAAAAAATGGAAGAGCATCTTGGTCGAATACAACTTGCTACTAAATCATTAATGAATGCAGTAGCAGCTTGGAGAAAAGGTGATTTTGCTGGATTAGATCGAGAAGTAGGTATTATTGGTGCTGAAGAAAATACTGCTGATCGATTATTAGCTGAAATGTGGTTAGAATTGACAAAAGGAGCATTAAAATCAAAACTACGGTCAAATATATTGACTTTTATCAAACGAGCTGATGAAATCGCTAATTATGCTAAAAGAACAGCTGAAAATATGCTTATTATTCATAAAGTCAAATTGCCAGAAGAAATTTTTAGTACAATAGCTAAAGCATGTGAATTAATATACATGTGTACACAGAAATTAGGGGAAGCATTATCCATTTACAGAAAAGACATTCAAAAGACTATCGATTTAACAACTGAAATTAGCTTTCTTGAACATCAAGTTGATGGGCTCTACTCTAAATTAAAACATCTTTATTTTGAATATCAAAAAGTATCTGATAATTTTGCTGGATTAGTAATTTTCGATCATGCTATGCGAGATATTGAAAAGGCGGCTAATTCTGCAGAAGATGCTTCAGATGTTCTACGGTCAATAGTAATAAGTGAAGTCTAAGTGTTTCAATAAAATGTGATGTCTAATGGTATCAGCAATCTTCATGGTTATAATAGTAGTTTCAATATTACTAGCATTTGCTATTGGTGCTAATGATGAAACATTCGCTTCAGTCGTAGGAGTCAAACGATTATCAGTTAGGATGGCGGTAATAGTTGGTGCTATTATCGCTTTACTTGGAGGAGTATTTCTTTCAAAAAATGTTGGCGAAACTCTTAGAGATGATATATCAGAACTTGATATGACTTCAAATTTAGTACTAATATCCATTTATGTTGCAATGGCTATTAGTTTAGTTTTAGCTTCAGTTTTTGGTTTGCCAATATCCTCAACGGAAGCAATGGTTGGTTCTATTCTTGGTATCTCAATTGCTACAGGAAGTAAGATCAATTGGAATTGGGGTGGAATGGGACATGTATTAGCTACATGGTTTATTTCGCCAGTACTAGGATTTACCATCTCATTTACTGTAATGAAACTAGTTAATGCAATACTTCGAAGATCAGTGAAAAGTTTCCGAGGAACTGAAAAAGCTAATACCATCTTTGGTGTTCTATTGCTTGCTATGGTTTTTATGACAGGCCTTTCAAGAGCGGGAAATGACATAAATAATGCTATTGCTCCAATAGTGTGGTTTTTTGAACAAAATCCAGATAGAAGCTGGTTTTACCAAAAATTACCCTTTATCCTTGGAGGATTAGGTTTAGGAGCAGGATTAATTATTATTGGTTGGCGAGTTTTGAAAACATTGGGAAATGAAGTAGTTGAATTAACCCCAGAATCAGCTTTTGTAACAGAAGGAGTTGCAGCTTTTATTGTTTTTATTGCTGTTTATTTAGGAATACCTGTTTCAGGAACCCTAACATTAGTCTCGAGTTTTGTTGGTGCAGGTGTAGGGATGAAAAAGCAAATTAATTTTTCAACGTTGAGGATGATCTTATTATTTGTTTTCCTGACACCACTAATTAGTGGATTGTGTGCTGTCGGATGTTATTTTGCACTTAGAGGAGTTGTTCTAACATAATGTTTGATAGATTATTAGGTTTCAGAAAAATTCAGAAAGATATGGAATACAAATTAATTCAGTTATCATTTATTCCAAGTAAATATTTCGAAGCACTCTATGTTCAATGTGGAACAGAAATCCCTTGTCATACATTAGATATTTGCGAAGTTGAAGAGAAACACATTCGTGGTGAATTGCTTAAATTAATGAAAGAAGGACAAGTTGATACAAAAATTGAACTGGAAAAATTCCAACTTTTTGAACGAATTAACATTGTCTCAATTAAAAGTAAAGAAATTCGTTTACTAATGGATGAATATCTTGAAAAAATGAATAAAAAAGATTCACAACGATTAATCCAAATTTTAAAGGAAATATCCATTGCCGGTAAACTAATGCATTATTCAATGAAGGCACTTTATGATAATTATGAGCTTGCTTTAGAAAATATAGAAGAATTAAATGATACATGTAATCGAATCATAGATGGATTATTCAAATTCAAATACTGTGAAGAAGAAGGAGAAGAATGTGAATATAAATTCGATGATCCGGAAGTCCTAATCGGCAATGCTTTACGAGCTGTTTTACATGATATGATGCTTGTAGGGGATAAAATAATACATATTGTAAAAGAATTCAGTTACCATCATGATCATTTGAAGATTGATGATAAAAAGGAAGCTAATGATGAAGAAAAAGCTGACACTTCTAAAGATAAGAGAAAACAGAAAAGAATAGAGAAGCTAAATAAGAAGAATAAAAAACAAGAAAGTAAAGTAAATACAGATTAATATAAAATGAAGTGAAATAATACTAATCGACTTTCACAATAATTTTGGCTATGGGTACAAAACCCATTTCTTCGACTATTTTTTGTCCATTTGGACTTAAAGCCCAATTAATAAACTCATTGATCATTAGATTTTCAGTTGGTATATTCTTAATTACTAAAAGCAATTCTCTTTGAAGGGGATAACTTTCGTCTTCTATTGTTTCTATTGATGGAGTAATATTTTCAACTCCTAAAGAATTTACTCCTACGGTGAGAAAACCTAATCCAAGATAACCAATATAGTTTTCATTATTTGCAACAGCATCAAGCATCAATTGATTGCTTGTTTTTTCAATTGCTGTTTCAACATAACTGCTTCCAGTTATGGTTTGAGTTACATCCTCCATAACAAAATCATTGAAGAAATTTCTACTCCCAGAACCCATTTCTCGAACTACTACCTGGATAGGCCCAATAAGACCAGCTGCTGAAACTAAAGGATTTGACCAATCAGAAATAGTACCATTGAAAATAGCCCTTAAACCATCTATTGATATATTGAATGGATTAGCATTCTCATTTACTATTATTGCTAGAACATCTTTCGCTATAGGAATGGATTTTAGAGAATCATCAGCACTTAAATTCTCAAGAGAAGTTACAGGTCTGGATGACATAGCAATATCTATTAAACCTTCAATTAAGGCAGTTATTCCAGAGCTTGAATCTGTACCTGTTACAGAAATCTGTACACTTTGATGTACTACTGAAAATTCCTTTGATAAATTTTCAACTATTTTGTAAGCTGTAGTCGATCCTTCAATATTTAGCTCATATTGGGACACTTTTATAACATTGGACCAAGAGATTATTCCACCAAAAACAGCAGCCACAGGTATCAATATTATTAGAATTATTGTATTTCGTTTTTGTTTATTGAAGGGCATTTTTGTTTACAACCTATGAAATAAATTCAATTTTACTTAGATTTAAAACATATAAAATTTGTTTGATTGAACAATGTCGATTTTTAGGGGAGACATATAATTCATTTTTTTATAGACCACTTCTTTTCTCAGTTCGATTTCTAATAATGATAGCTCCTGCATTAAAACTAAAAACAACCAAGATTAGAATTAAAGCAATAGCCCATTGAATATTTCTTGTGCTTGCTGGAGCTGAAATAGCCATTAAATATAGATAAATGGGTAGTGCACCAAAAGGTGACTCGAAGCCCAAAAAACCTGGAACAATACTTCCTCCAACAAACAATATTGCTGCAGTTTCGCCTGCTGCTCTTCCCAGAGCTAAAATAACACCAGTGGTTATCCCTGGTGTAGCTGCTGGTAAAACGATATATCTGATCGTTCGCCATTTGGTTGCTCCTAAGGCTAAACTTCCCTCCCGGTAGCTATTGGGTACACTTTTCAAAGCTTCTTCAGATGTTCTGATAATTGTTGGTAAAATCATGCATGCAAGTGTAAGCCAACCTGCATACATAGAACGGCCCATTCCTAAAGCAATACTAAAGAATGCATAGCCAAAAATACCGAAAACAATAGATGGAACTCCTGCTAGATTATTAATTCCTTGATTGATGAAATTTATCAACCTGCCTTTTTTGGCATATTCTGTCAAGTAAATAGCTGCAGAAAGACTTAATGGTAGTGCTATAACAACAGCACCAATGATCAATAATATTGTTCCGAAAATTGCTGGTCTAACTGACCATTCGTATTCAGATGGTGCTTGATAAATCATTTTAAAACTAAATCCTTGAATCCCTTTGATAACTATAAGTAAAATAACTATCAATAAAATAGCGATAATAAATCCAGCAGAGGACCATAACATCCCATACATTACTTTTTGTGATCCTTTAGGTTTTATTAGTTGTCTTCGTCGTGGTAATTCTGCAAAGCTTAAATGTTCACATGTGAAATTTGATTCATTAGATTCTATATCAATTGCACTTGTGTTTTCATTATTTTTTTCTTTACGTTTTCGAAATTTCTTGAACATTTCTCAAGCACCTCTAAGCTTTTTAGAATAACGTTTGATTATTGCATTACCAATAATATTTACAAAAAAGGTTATAGTGAATAATACTATAGCAGTAGCAAAAATGGCATGAAATTGCATACTCCCACTTGCTGCCTCTCCAAGCTCTCGGGCGATTATTGCTGTTAATGGATCCACAGGTTCTAGTATATCAAAAAATGGTTTCGGAATATTAGGTGATCCACCAGCCACCATTAAAACAGCCATTGTTTCTCCTATCGCTCTGCCAAAAGCCAAAATTGTTGCAGCAAAAATTCCTGATATTGAGGCTGGAACAACTATTTTTGAGACTGTTTGCCATTTGGTTGCTCCTAAAGCAAAAGATCCTTCTCGATAAGAATGAGGAACAGCTTTTAACGAATCATCAGTGATTGAAACAATTGTAGGGATAACCATTATTGCTAGTATAATTCCTCCAGATAAAGCTGTTTCACCTGTTGGGAGAGCTTTACCAAAAATTTTCACCATAAAATCTAGATTGAAAATATATTTTATAGCTGGAACAAAAGTAAACAATCCAAAGAAACCAAAAACAATAGAGGGAATACTTGCAAGCAATTCAACAGTTGGTTTTAGTATTTTTCTTATCTGTGAGGGAGCAATTTCTGACATAAAAACTGCACAGGCAACACTAATTGGTACAGAGATTATCATAGCAACGGTAACTACTAATAGGGTACCAATAATGCCATGAGCAATACCAAATTCTCCACTTGCTGGTTTCCATTCATTTCTAAAGAGAAAATCAAATAAACTAATCCAAAAAGCAACAAATTTTGATTTATCAGGATTTTCTGCCAAATATTGATTCATTATGTCTGGGATAATTTGAATCCCATTAGCTAAAATAAAAACAAAAATCATGAGTAAAATAATGATAGAAATACTTGCTAAAAATAACAAGATGATTTTTTGCCAACTGATTTTTTGTTTCCCAATATTAAGAACTTCTAATTCAATTAAACTGTCTTTTTTTATTGATTCTAAATCCTCACTAGAACTATTTTCCGAATTTATTCCATCCAGATTTTCAACAGGAATCTTTGAGTTATTAAGACTATTTTTCTTAATTGACAATATTTTAACTCCTAATAATTGATTGGGAAATTAATAGTATGAGAAAATAATGAAATTATTTTCTCCTCATATCTCTTATATTTTTTCAGTAAATCTCATCTTTTGTTGGTAGTACATTTATGAATCCGGAATCTACTACAATACTTTGACCATCAGGGCTATATAGCCAATTAATAAATTCACCAATAATACCTGATGGTGTACCATTGGTAACAAAGAATAATTCTCTTTGAATTAGATAAGATGCATCTTGCACCGATTCAATAGATGGAACAACACCCTCTATTACAACAGCATCAATTCGATCATCGACATAACCTAAACCAACATATCCAATATAATTTGAATTTGCAGCAACAGCATCTACAATTACCTGATTACTTGACTTAGCCAATTCATTTCCTGGATAACTGCTTCCTTCTTCAAGTTGCGTTTCATCACCCATAACTAGCTCATTAAAAGTATCACGGGTACCAGAACCTTCTTCTCTTACTATGAGTTGTATTGTTCCTGTCAATCCTGCTTCTGCAACGATTGGATCTGACCAATCTGTTACTGTCCCATTAAATATCGCTCTTGCTTCATCTAAAGTAAGATCAAGAGTATTCGCAGATTCATGCACAATTATTGCCAAACCATCTTTTGCTGTTGCAAAAGCTTTTAGATCATTTCCACCTGTAGTATTTTCTTCACTTTTAATTGGTCTTGAAGCCATAGCAATATCTATTTGCCCATCAAGTAAAGCGGTTATACCTGCACCAGATCCTGTCCCAGTAACAGTAATTGATACACCTAGATGTGTTGCGGAAAATTCATCCTTTACTTCATTAGCAATTTTAAAAACAGTTGTGGATCCTGCTATGTTTAAACTGTATGCTTCTCCACTTTGCAAGATATTTTTAGCGATTAACCATCCTGAAAGTCCTGCTATAGGGATTAATGCAATGAGAATATAAGGCAAAAATTTATTTTTGCTAGTAAATGACAAATTAATTTTTTCTCCTATTTTTTATTTCGTTTCTTTTTTCTTATAACCCGCCTATAGTTTTTTTAGTCTTAATAATTGTCATAGTAATCTATTTTTGAGTCAATAATGGTATATACATGAAAAAGCTCTATATAGATGAATCTTATCTAATATAGACTATTCTTGGAGCATATATCAAGTTTTAGCTTCTATATTAAAAATAACGAAAAAACCCAGGCATATGAGGACAAAAAAATGGCTATAAATCGACGAATACAATTAACAGGGCGATCAACTTATACTATAAGTCTCCCTAGGGAATGGATTGATAGATTAAACATTCAGCAGGGTGATGAATTATCGATTCTAGAACAATCGGATGGCACGTTGCTTATATCAAAAGGAAATTTATCTGGTACCAGAGAAAAGGAAATAACGATTGATATTGATAAAATTGAAGATATTAGTTTGCTTGAAAAATTGATTATCTCTAAATATCTAGCTGGGTACTCAAAAGTTATTGTTTCATCTAAAAAAGAGATTTCCTTGAAAATAAGAAAAGCAGTTACTACTACAGTTGAAAATCTCATTGGAAGTGAAATCATATCTGAGGGATTTAATGAGATAGAAATACGAGATTTAGCTGTTCATGGAGAATTTCCAATTGATAAAGCTCTAAGAAGAGCTCATTTAATTGCACGAGGTATGCAAACAATGGCTCTAGAAGCGTTAATAAATTCTGATATTGAAAGCGCTAAGGATATTTCTGGCAGAGAGTGTTCCGTAGATAGATTATATTTCCTTATCAGAAGAGAGATAATTTCAGCATTAGAAAATCCTACATTTCTTAAGGAACTTAATATTAAACCACAAGATGTTCTATATATTTATCCTGTTGCAAAATCATTGGAGAAAATTGCTGATCATTGTGAAAGCATAGCTACAAGCTGTATTGAATTGAATGGAAAAAAAATCGATGAGGAGATTGCTAAATATTTACAAAGTTATTCAAATGAAGCAATAGAAATACACACTCAGGCAATTCAAAGTTTTTTAAGTAAAAAAGTAGACTTGGCATTTAAAGCAATAAAAATCTTTCAAGATTTGAATGAAAAATTGAAAAGTAAAAAATTATCCAGAAAAAGATCACCTGATTTTGATACTGAAATTCATATTCAATTAGTTGAAAGAAATCTTGACAGAATTTGTGGTTATGGATTGGATATAGCTGAAATGGCAATTGATAGAATTCATTAATCCATATCAATTTTACTTATTTGCTTTTTTTTATTCTATTTTAACACGTTTGCTAGTTACTACATAGATGCTTTCTTCTACAATATTACATGCGTGATCAGCTATACGTTCAATATAACGAGTTGCTAGAATCAAACTCGTACCTGCTCGAGCCCAAGCAGGATCATTAATCATTATTTTCACAATTTCTTCAATTATTTCTGAATGAAGATTATCTACATTATTATCCAATAAAGTCCAAGTATTTACATCTAGAGCTTTTCTTTTTCTAAAAGCTTCAACAGCATCTTTGAACATTGAGGATGCTTTATCAGCTAACTGTGCAATTTTTCCAACAATTTCAGAGTGTAATTTTTGATCAATAAATGATGAACTATGAGCAATATGTACGGCATCATGTGCAGATCGATGGATTTCATTTGATATTTTTAGTGTTGAAAGAATAAATCTCAAATCTCGAGCGAAAGGCTGATGTAAAGCAATACTACTTGAGATTGTATCTTCTAACAAATAACAAATTTTATGGACTTTTTCTAGATCAATTTTTGTTACATTGAATAATTTCTCATCATCATTTGCTAAAGCAGTTATTCCATCTTGAATCATTTTAACGACAAATGTAGAGAGATTATCTAGATGGGCATTTAACGTGTCCATTATTTCTTTAAACCGGATTGTTCCTCCATAGGGTTGTTCTTTTGCCAAATTTTCTCACCTTTATTTAGTCACTTTTAATTTTTTTACCCAAATCTACCTGAAATATACTCTTCAGTCATTTTTCGCTCGGGTGCTTGAAATATCTTTTTCGTTGTATTAAACTCAATTAATTCTCCTAGATTAAAGAACGCAGTATAATCCGATACTCGAGCTGCTTGTTGCATATTATGGGTAACTATAACTACTGTATATTCTTGTTTTAATTTAGTAATTAGGTCTTCAATCTTTGCTGTAGCATAAGGATCTAAAGCACTACATGGTTCATCAAATAGTATTACTTCGGGTTCAACTGATAATGCTCGAGCTATGCAGAGTCTTTGTTGCTGGCCACCCGATAAAGATAAAGCACTGTTTTTTAAACGATTAACAACCTCATCCCATAAAGCAGCTTTTTTCAAACTACTTTCAACAATTTTAAGGATTTCATCACGTTTTACTCCATGAATATAGGGACCATAGGCAATATTATCCTCTATTGACATAGGAAAGGGATTAGGTTTTTGAAAAACCATACCCACACGTGTACGTAATTGGACCACATCAATATTTGGTTCGTAGATATTTTTAGAATCAAGAAGTATCTTTCCTGATATTTTTGAAATCGGAACAAGATCATTCATACGATTAAGATCTCTGAGAAATGTTGATTTACCGCACCCTGAAGGGCCAATTATCGCTGTTACTTTATTTTTAAAGATGGGCATCGATATACCTGCGAGTACCCGATGATCACCATACCAATGTGATAATTCTATTACTTCCATTTTAATTTCTTGAGAAAGTAGAAGTTCTTCATCAACAACTGAGGGGTTATCTGTTAAATCAGCAGCAATTTTTAAGGCAATAGCAGCTTTTTCATCTTCAAAAGTTTCTTCTATGTTTACAGTGGATTGCTTTTCACCCTTTGTCACTAAATCACCACATAATATTTTCCATTAATTGTGTCTTTAAAAAGGTTATAATTATTTTATTCCTATCATTGTAAAGTAAATAGCTGTATATAGAAGTATGGAGAGAAAAACAACCTTATTTCACTAATAAAATTATCTTGTTAAGTGTAAAGTATTTTATAAAAAAAACTCAGAGGATAATATTAAATTAAGAGAATTTGTGATTTTTAGTATTCTTGTGTAGATAGAATAATCCTTATAACTTTCAAGCATAGCTAAGGAATAATTATTTCGGCATTATTTCACATCGTACAAAAAAAGGTGATTATTTCTATGATTCTTGGTATGTGTGTAGGTGTTTTGGATGAAAAAGTTGGTCCTACATCAGTTTTTAGTATAGATCTTGATGATGATTTAAGCAAAAAATTAACCATGAAAATTATGGTAGGAGTCATGTCTTTTAGTTCTGAATCAGATGATACTAACCTACGTGGTGAATCAATTATCCCTTTTATTAAAGAAAAAATAATCACCTTTGCTTATCTGTTTCCCATCAAAGATACTAAAGCTAGAGGTGGGTTTAGGCAATGTTCAATAATAGTAGCATTTGATATACACGACCGTAAACTACTCTATGAAAATGCAACAAATCTTGCGCGGATACTTAAAGGTATGAGTGGAATAATTGAATTAAAACATATACAAGGAGCGAGTTTTCCTTTCAGTATTTCTGAACAATATGATTTGTTACGAAGTGCCATCTATACTGAAAGTCAACAAACTGCTCCGAAAGGAAAAACTACAATAACAATCGTTTGCCCACGGTGTGCAAGAAGTAAGGAAATTGAATTGCCTTCAGTGGCAAAGGGTGTTAAATTTATTGAACATGAGATTTATGAGAAAGAGATTTGTGACCATACATTTACTGTGTATCTAGATTCGAAATTTCATATTTTAGGATATAAAGATCCTGAAATCGAATTAACAGATATGAAAAATATGTTTAGCAAATTAAAATCGCCATATGATTGAAAGAAAATTGAGGTAAAAAGAAAATGATGCGTTGGTTTAGACGAAAGAAAGAAGATGGCCAAGATGAAGCAGCAAAACCTTCTTTTCCATTTAAAGAAGGAGAAGTTCAATCAGTTAAAACACCCGCTGAAATGAAACCATTATTTATTGCAGCTGAAGACAAAGTTTCAAAGTTTTTTGAATCGATGGATTGGGATCCAGCTAATGGAAGAATCCTAATTGGTGGTGAACGATACATCCTTGTAAGAGCAGCTTCTATGCGTATAAGCTTCCCAGAAGCTTTAGCAGAACTAATGGAATTAGAAGATGGATTAAACAATCCGAACATCATTAAGATAATTTACCAGTTAGCAAAGGCATTGGGACAAGCAGATGCTCGAAAATTCCATTTTGCTATGGGACTAGATGATCCTATTGAAAAACTTTCAGCAGGACCAGTTCATTTCGCTTTTACAGGATGGGCAAATGTTGATATTGATGCCTTGTCAAAACCAAGCCCTGATGAAAATTACTTCTTAATGTACACTCATCCAAGATCCTTCGAAGCAGATTCATTTATCTTCATGCGTGGTATCAAATCACCAATTCCCGTCTGTGTTATGAATGCTGGGTATTCTGCTGGTTGGTGTAGTGAAAGTTTTGGCATAGACCTTGATGCAAGAGAAATAACTTGTCGAGCAAAAGGTGACAAAGAATGTCGCTTTGTAATGGCTCATAAAGACAAATTAGAAGATACTGTAAAGGAAAATCTCTTGAAATATGCAAAATAGAAAAGAAACAATATTGTAATGGAATGATTAGTATTCATTTCTTTTCCTTTTTTTCTTTTTTACTCATTTGGCATATATTACGTAAATATTTTTACTATTTAATTTAACAAAAAGCATTTACAAACCTATTTAATTTCAAAAGTAGTAATTTTATATCAGGATTAATTTTAGGAGAATAATTTAATGAGTGAATGGAGAGGAACTGATATTAGGAAAAAAGGTTTCTTGATAGCTGTTGTTTTTGTTTTTATAATTAGTATAATTACTAATAGTTCTTTATTAACAAATGTAACAACTGCTCAAAAACCAAATTATGAACAAAGCATCGAGTTAGCAATTAACGAAAATCAAGAAGTGTTAACTGAAGTAGGATCGTGGGATGGGAATTATGGATATTCTGGTGATGTATTTGTTTCTGGTAATCGAGCTTATTTAACAGGGGAAGGGCTAGTTATTATTGATATAACAGACCCAAATAATCCTGGCTTCTTAGGGCAATTTAGAGAAGACGATGAAACAACCACCTATGGAGTTCATGTAAAAGATGATTTAGTATTTCTTGTTAGCTTATCACTTGGATTGCGAATTATCAATGTAACAGATCCAACAAATCCTACATTAGTGTGTAGGTTTGGCGAATGTTATAAGGATGTTTTTGTGCAAGGAAATTATGTCTATCTTTTGCTATCATCTTCGTATATGCATATTGTTGATATTAGCGATATTTACCACCCTTTTAAGGTAAGTGAAATAACCACTGGATCTGGATCCAATCAAGAGAAGGTTTTTGTGGTAAATGATCTTGCTTTCATAGCTACAGATTATGATGGGTTAGAAATAATTGACGTTTCGAATCCAAGTAGTCCAATAAAATTGTGTGATTATGAGGTGTATGATTGTACTGATGTTTTTGCTCAGAACGATCATGCGTATATAGTTGGACCAGATGGTTTTGCTGTGTTAGATATAACCGACCCAATAAATCCTATCAATGTATCAACAGTAGATATTCAAGGGACCCATGGTGTGTATTATCAAGATGGATTTGCTTTCACAGCAGATTATGAAAATGGAATGACCATAATCAATGTCACTGATCCGAGTAATGCAACTATAAGTGGTAGTTGCAATAGTAACACAGATGGGAAGACAATTTCAGTTCAAGGTAATTATGCTTATGTTGGTGTGAACCCTACAGGAATGAAAATAATTAATATAACTAATAAATCTCAACCGCAACAAGCAGGATCCTTTGATTGTGGTGGTTTTGGTGAGAGCATCATTATTAGAGACAATACAGCCTTTTTAGCAAATGGTGTAGATGGTCTGGTTATACTGGATGTGGAAGATAAATCTAATCCAACATTACTTTCCAATATTGCTTTTGGTAATATACGAGCAAGCGATGTTTTCCTCTATCAAAATTATGCTTTAGTGGAACTCGAATGGAACCAAGATTGTAGTATACGGAGTAAATTTGTTGTTGTGAATATCACTGATTTAACCAATCCTCAAGAGATATGCCAATTCGGCAACTGGTTAGAGATGGCAGATGCCATAGTGGATGAATCAACCTTTTACGTTGGTGGTTATACTGGAGTAGCAGTCTATGATTTGGATAATGTTTCAGCACCAGAATTATTGGCTTGGTATAATGAATCCTTTAGTAGATGTACTAGTTTAAGAAAAATCGGTACTTTCCTCTATGTCGGGACAATAAATGGATTACTTATTTGTGATTGTGCCATTCCTGAAGCAATTGCTGTTCTTTCAGTGAAATTTGAAGGTCAAAGAGTATTAAGAATAGAGTGCACAGACGATCGATTATATATTATATTTAATATTTTAATTGGTATTGGATACAACTATAAACTCAGTATGTTTAATATCGAGAATCTTCAAGAACCAGTTTTACTTTCTGAGTACAACAACATTAGCGTATACAATTATCCAAGACTAGCAGTCTATAAGGATATGATTTTCTATAATGCGGAAAACAAAATGCTTATCTTCCAAGAAACAAAGAAAACAAAATTGGAGAAAATTGGAGAATATCAGGGAGTGCATAATTTCTTTAGTTTATGTATCGAAGATAATTATCTCTATGTGGCTGCTAGTTATGATGGGATGATTATTTTTGCAATAAATTATACTGAAAACGCTAATATTGAATATCTACCAGTTTTTGTAGTCTCGGTTTTTGCAATACTGCTCTATGGTAAAAAAAGACGAAAGAAGTAGAGTATTAATTAACTCTGCTTTTTTTTCCTAATTTCTGTTGTTGAGCAGCAAATATTTGACAATAAGAGAATAGTAGTTTAGTTATTTACTTGATTAATATTTCAAACAGCTTGTTAGAAGATATTATAAAAAAATCCGAAAATAGTAACATTAAATTAGTTTTTCATATATGAAATAATCATCATGACGAAGATTAACAAAAACTTATACCAAAAATATACTGATATCTGGTTGAATGTAATTAAGCCAGATAAAAAATGGGTATTATTCTCAAATGGCACGATAGTTATTTGTGATGAGACTTGGGAAAACTTGGAACTTGAAGCAAAAGAATTTTTAAAAGAAAAAGGACGAGTAGTCATAGCTACACCTTTAGCGGATTTCAATGTAAAATCACTGGACGATAATAGTGGGTGGGTTGTTTTTAGCTATCATGAATCTATAATAACCCTTGTTTTAGAAGAAGAAAGAGAAAAGGAAAGTAATGAGGATGAGGAAGATCCAATGTCGATTGGCTTGTATGGACGATATAAAAGGGATAAAGATGCTAAAGAATTGAAAGTAATTTTCGTTAAAAAATGAGAAAAGGTTTTGAAGAGACTTAAAGACGATTGTCGATTTTTCGAATGGAACTATAACCGATAGGAGTAAAATACGCTAGCCAAAATCTTTTGGCTAACAGATTAGCTGATTCAAAATCGACTGTACAATAAGATGCTTGATTATCTTGACCATATTTGAGAACTTCATTAACCAAATGGGTACCAAGACCAAAACCTCTGAACTTGGGATCAGTATAAGCATAATTTATACCAATAGAGCGAGGTTGATTTAAGAGGTCAAAATTACTTTTGCCAAGAATACCACGAATAGCAGCAACAAGAGTTCCTTGATACTCAACAACGAAAGTTCGACGACCATCAGCAATGAATTCACTGAGAGGAGATTCACAATCTGATGGAGGAGTATAGAGAAAAGTAGGACTTGATTGCATATAAGAACAAAAATCTTGCTCGATTTGATTAAAAACTTGAAAGTCGTCAGAGGTCATAGAGCGGAGGAGGAATTTAGATTTTAAAGGAGGAATTGAAATAGGTTTGAGAGATCGAATGGCGTCAATAACCAAAAGACCGAAGCCAAGGATATAGAGGTTTTCTTGAAGAAGGGAATAACAAGGAAGACAAGTAATGATATGAGTAAAAACATCGCTCTTGAGCCAATCTTTAGCTAGCATACTATAGAGTGTGAAAAAAGTGTCAAAATCATTCTTAGATATATAATGACCCCAAAGAGGAATATAGGAACCAAGCTCCTTACCCTTTAAGGAAGGAATGCCTGAATAACCGATAAGATAAGAGATTAATTTTCCATTTTGAGAGAACCCATACCCAGGATGATTTGTAAGGATATCAGTGAGAACATCTGCAAGGAAAGATTCGATATAAGTTTGATCAAAAAGCTCAGAAGACAATAAATTAGCCTGGTTCCATTTTCCCAAAGTTAATTGAATAATTTCAGGGATGTGTTTTTGAAGTAATATGTGAGGTTCAGGCATAGGGTACACTAGGTAGTTATTGAATGGAGGATTAAAAAGTTAGTTTTCAATTAACAAAAAAATTGATGGAAGGATTGATGTTTCTTTTAAGGAAAAGAAGTATTAATCCATAAAATATTTGAAATTTTTATCAGGAGAAGGAACTGATAGACCTTCAATGAGGTTGAAATCTCTTAAGGAACGAAGCGTAGCTAGGGTTATAATCCCCTTCCATTCTTTCTTGACAATTGACCAAACATCTTTCCATGTATCACCCCAATCCCAAGTTGGTGCCCAAGAACCATCTTTTTGTTGATTATCGATCTCATAATGTAGGTTAAGGGTAACACTTGTCTTTAATACATCATAAAAGGGAGCAATCGGTGATGGGACCAACCATAAGGGTTTAACTGAAAATTTAGACCAATCATCAGGATTTTTTGAAACAATTGATACAGCAGTTTCGCTCAATTTCTGAGTTAATATTTCACGATGTTCCTTGCTTAACTTTTCTGATTGCAATAATTGTAGGAAAGCATTCGTATCAAAGAAAGCCAGATCAGTTGGTAACTGGTTTAAATGTGAAAACAATGAGTCAGTAACTTCAGTAATTATATTGTTAGGTACCAAATCATTGTAATGTAAGAGAATTTTTAAGATTCCAGCTCGTGGATTGACCAAATACTGATTGAATTCCGTCAGTAGATTATCAGTGGCCCACCATGGTGCATGTGGTGCATTTTGGATTTCCTCATCTACCAAGGACCATATTTTGTTCTGTTCATCAAAACGATCCAAAAGATAGGATATACCATCTCGTACAAGCGGTTCTGAAGAAGAAGCTGAAATATCAATTAAAATTTGTAGGGCACATTTCGTAGCTACAACTGAGGAATGGTTCATTCTAACATCTGGTTCTAGTGCATGACCGAAACCACCATCCTGATTTAGGAATTTGGCTAATTCACTAATAACATCTTGTTGGGAGGAAGCAATTGGTTGAAAATGGTAATAGTACAATTGTTGTTCTAGCTTGCGAGCATGTGTGTGAATAAATGCTACAGCTCGATAGTAATTTTCTACAGAAAGTACGTTCATAGAAAAAATATAACTAATTTTCATTTATATTTTGTGATAAAAAGAGAGAAATGGCAGGCCCGGAGGGATTCGAACCCTCGACCTCCTACTTTTTTCGTAGGGAAGCCACAACTTGCCTTCTTAGAAGGCAGGCGCGCTGTCCTAACTGCGCTACGAGCCTATAACACTTTATGTGTTATTTTTTCCTCTCCTTTTCGCTTTAAAATACTTACGGTGAGAAGAAAATTAATTTCCAATTCCAGTTTTGCTAAACGAAATATCTTTTTAAATGCTTGAGAGTATAATTTTTAACCAAAATTATTGGGGATGGATCAATGGAATGTATTTATATCGGAGTAGATAAACGCCAATGCCTTTTTCATCAAAGATGTGAAGGTATCTATCAATTAACGAAATTTCTAAATATGAAAAATCGTGAAGCTAACTTATTTTCAAAGTATGTTTTCAAACGATATTATTACAATAAATTACTTGATTGGTCGCAAGATCCTACTATTGGTATTGTTGGCTATTCTTTTAAAAATTTAGGAAAGATTCTCAAGGTTTTTTCAAAACCTTTCATTCGTGATAAATATCGCCTTGAATCCAATTTAGCTCGTATTGAAGATGAATTAGCTGGTTGGAAAAATACTAAAAAAATGGTTGACCCTTTGCCCTATTTTAAGAAATGTGGCGAGGCATATGGCTTAATTTTGAAAAAAGCGGTTTTGCTTAGCAAGAACAACAGTACAACCTGTCAACAAATGGAACTTTTAGGTCAGAATATTGGTATGATCATTACCATGCGTGATTCTATTCAAGATTTGAAACGCGATCGAGCTACCGGTAGTTATAATCCTTTCCTCTATTGGAAAGAATCAGATATTATTAATTACTATAATGACCAAAGCCGAGTTTTGCGAAAAGATATACTTCTTTCAGCTCAAAGGAAAAATTTAGAGAAATTAAATATACCAAAGACTCCTATCAAAACTACTCTTTTCAATGGCATTAGTATCTTTGCTGCTGCTGCAAGTAATCCTTATGGAATCTGTAAATCGCAATTACAACCTCATGCTATTCTTCAAGCTACTAATAGTCTACTAAATACTAGTTCATTAGAAGATTATGAGAAACCAAAGCGTAAAAGTCGAACTGAATGCCGATGTAGTGATACTTGTGCTTTTGATTGCTGTGCTTCAAAAAGTGAAAATTGTTGCCAATGCGGCGGTCCAAAAACTGAGGAACATAAGGCTTGTTGTCAAGGTTGTGACGCTTGCGTTGAGTGCTGTAGTTTCTGTGGTGATTGTGCTAGTTGTGTTTAGGATTAATTAATCCTATTTTCTTTTTTTCAGTCTAAATACATACAGCGAGGAGAAAATTAAGTTGTTTCTTGCAAAAGTAATTCTTTAAATATTTATAAGATTACTATTTCTTGGGGATTGTTATGAGTAAAATTAATCGTAAAGTTTGGAGATCCCTTTTTATTTATGATTTAAACAATAAATGATTATGATAGAAAATTTATAAAATTTAGCTGTGGATTATAAAATGATTATATTTAATTAAATAAAAGGGTGAATCTTATGAAAAGGAAAGCATATATGATAATTATTATAATGTTTTTTTGTATAATAGCTAATTCTTGGTTTTTTAAATCATCAAATAGTATTGGAACAGAGAATTTTTCAGATATTTTGGTTACTTGTAATGATGAATTTGGTTTTTATAATGGTGTTGCAATTGGTAATAATCGCCATTTTATTTATCTCTCAAATTATAATGACAAAGGGGAGCTAATTCATTACTCTGTTGAAAATGGCAAGGTTATGGAAAAGAACATTATTCAAAAGGATGGATTCTATATAAACCGTGAAATATATTTATCAGTCCTAAAAGATCAATCCTTTTATCTTATTTATCTAGCTTCTGAGGAAAATGAGAGCACCCGACTATACGATCATAATTTATACACTTATTATTATGATGATTTATCCAATGAAGCTGAAAAAATTCTTCTTATAAATGTTAATGAATATTTCATTTTAGAAAATCATTATGCAAATCCTGAGCTACTTGGTGTAAATATTTTAAATGATGAAGTTGTCTTCCTTCTCTCAAGCTATAATACCATGCTAAATACAACTGATATTTATGTTATTAACCTAAAGCAAGCGACTAAAACAATTCAAAAATATAACATAGATGGGAAATTTACCCCTTCATTATCTTGCTTTAATGATTTAACTAATTGTGCATATTTTCTTTATTATAATTTGCTGGGAAATTATCAATTTTTTGAGTATAATTTCACCTCACACACTTTTTCCGATTATGCTAATTGTTCCTTTTCTCACCCAAGCTATTCCTTGGGGAAGGGTAGACTTCTTTGTGACCCAGCAAGTGATAATATGTTCTTTGTTTGTCCATTAAGCTCTCTTAGCAGTTCCACTGATTTTGTGTTATTTGAATATAATTCAACAACTTCTTCCTTTAACTTAACAAGCACAACAACTAATGCTTATGCTTCATTCCTTTATCCTGATAGCAGTGGAGAATTAACTTATGAATCAATACCTGAGCATTATGATACTATTATCGATAACTCCCAGTTAGCAATACTTTATTGTAAAAAAATTGCTCATTCAGGAGCTACACAATTAGCTTTTGCTTCGTTCTCCTTAGATGAAAGTGCTGAGTGGGAATATACTGACCTTTCTCTTGGTGATAATGTTAATGTATTCCATGCAAGTTTCATTTATAATTCCACTGCTAATGATTATCTTGACTCCTATCTAGTAGGGTATATTTATAGCAATGATTCCCCCTATCATAATTTTGGTGGTCTTACTAGCATAATATCTGCTATAGGTGTCTATGGTCCCTATGTTGTAGGGATTAAGAATCCTTATTTTATTAGAGCACTTTATTCTACCTCATTCTGGTTGATAATTGCTAGTGCAACCATAATACCAGTTATTCTTGGAGGAGTAGGATATTATTTCATTCGAAGACATATAGGAAAGAAAAGACATTCAGGAAACAATGAATAATATGAGATATGAAGAAAAATAATTTATTAATTTAAAAAACAATAAGCAATATGAAAGGGAAGTAAGTGATTATACCAATGAGAAAATTAAAGACTTTATTTTTTATTTTATTAATTTATATGGTTATTTCATCAAATTTTGCGACTGTTTTAAGCGAAACATCTCCTATAAAAACAAATAATATAATAATTTCTAGTGTTTATAGAAACGGTTTTTATGGCAGTTTTATTAGTGAAGATGAGTTTCATTTTCTATTTGCGTCTAAAACCAAGGATCACACTTACTTAAATCACTACATTGCTACTGAAAATGATGTTTCCATTTATAATCAAATTGCGGTCGATAGGTTTTATGTTGATAATGACAATTATTTAACCTTAGCATCAGCAAATCAGGACGTTTTTTTTGTTTATGAGGGTTCTAATTATAATGAATCTACTCAGCTTATCAATCATAAATACTATTGCTATACCTTTAATCCTTCCAGTGATTTATGGAATAAATTTACACTAATGGATGTTACTGAAGAAACTCAATCTAGCCGGATAATTGGTGTTGATAGTGATAAGGAAGGAGGAGTATTCCTAATTTATTATAGTTCTAGTACTAATACCATTTTTAAGATAATTACATTAACACAAAATAATAATTTTACTATAAGTGAACTATCAATACCTCTTGAATTGCATTTTCCAACTTCTTGTTATTTGAAAAATAAAGATGTTTCTTATTTCCTATTTCAAAATAATGAGACAAATTATCCATTATATCAATTTAATTATACAACCCTACAACTTACCAATATCGCAAATTGTTCTTTTGATTTTTCACCAAGTTCAAATCCTAGTTTTGGTCTTAGTAAATTAATCTATGATGAAAATAACGAATCTATTTATTATTTATGTCCAATGGTAAAGGAAGGATATTTTGATTTCTCCCTCTTTAAATTAAATTCCACCGATTTTAGTTTTAATCTTGTTTCTTCAATTGAAGACATTCATGCTTACTATGGTGTTAATGAAGAATATTATTTTTGCTCCAACAATAAACTTTACAGGACCGCCATTCAAGATAGCAAATTGTATTTGTTTACTTGCTCATTAACCCCTCATTCTGATTTGGTGGAAGCAACTCTTTGTGAATGCAATTTAGTAGATGGATATAATTGGTCTCACACATCATATCAATCAGATATTTTTGATTACTCTATTTATAATGACTTTTTATTTAATATCACTTCAAGCAAATATCTTGATTCATATATCATTGGCTATATTAAAAAAGATGGTTATCACACAATATCTTCTAATAATGTAATAACTTCAATAGGTATATATGGAACTTTATTTGGTAATACAAAACCATATCTAATTGGTGCTATGAAATCAACCAATTTCTGGTTATTAATTATTATCACTGCTAGTGCTTTATTATTTACAAGTGTTTTTGGGATTCATTTTATTAGGAAGCATAAAAAAATCAAGCAGGAGAAATTACAATTAATAAATAAGAAGAATTAATGGCTAGGAGATATTTTCTTGACTAAACAAAACGCTCATCAAAAAATAAAAGGATTAATTTCCAGTGCACTTATTTTTACTTTTAGTGATCGAAAACAGCTCATCTTTTCTCTTCTAAGTTTTCTACTTCCTTTTCTGTTGTTTTTCCCAATACTTTTCATTGGTTTAAGTGTACAATCGTCTTTTTTAATTGAATACCAATCTTTACATCCCCTTGAACAAGATGAACAATATTCAGTAGGTTATTATTTCTCCCAATCTTATCTTAGTAACACGTCTGAAATTCCTACTAATCTTTGGGATGAAATTGATAGAGATATCAGTGACATTTTTTATTATTCTAATTTAGGAGAGTATATTAATGGTTATCTTTCTTTCTGTGATGCTCAACTACAATATTATTCAAATGAGATGCTCTCTCCCTCAAATGTGATATTTCTTCATAATGAAACTTTTCAACAAATTGCCAAGTATTTTACCCTTTCTGGTGCTTTTCCCAATTCTTACGATGAATGTATTTTAGTACAAAAAACTGATCTTTCTAGCTATACTCCTCAAGAATACTCCTACTCTATTGGTGACAAAATTTCTATTCTACCTTCTTATGAAGAAAATGGTTTGATAGTCAATGGTTCTTTTATTATAAATCCTTTAAATGCAAGTGTTTCGAATATATTCAATATTAATGATTTTCTCTTTGAAGATATTATTAAAGCTGAAAATCCCTTTTTTTATTATGCTTTGATTAATTATATTGGTCAAATAAGCTCACATCCTTTGCTTTTATTTAATATTGATTATTTCACTGATTTCTTCCATTTTTTCCCCAAACTCTTTTACTCGGAAATACGTATCAATATACAATTTCTTTATGATTTTTCTTCAGCTAAGGTAACTGATTTAAAAGAAATTTATAGATTAGCTGAAGATTTACCCAATTTATCAGGTTTCTCTTATTATCATGATCTTTCAGCTCTTGTTTCCTCAGAATTAGCTGATTTTCTCGCTTTGTTTAGAAATGAAATTCGATTACAATGGTTCCGTCTTTTTGCCATTGGATTAGCCTCATTAGTTTTTTCCTTGTTTATAATTTGGTTAAGTTTTTCTTCAAATATTCTCAAATTATCTGACATCTATGCCAATTTCTTAACTCGAGGTTATTCTCGTAAAACCATTCTCAATATTTTTGCTATTTCTCGTTTTATAGAAATAAGCATTTCATGTTTTTGTGCTCTTATTTTAGCTATCCCGCTAACTTATTTGAATCTCGCAATTATTTCAAATTTAGTAAAAGTAAGTTCGCTTACTTTGAATTTAATTTCATTTAGCACTGTTTTTATTCCTTCATTATTGTTCTTTATTTTCTTGTTTATTTTTTCACTTGTTAATTTGAGAATTCTTATTAAAAGAGTTGAAAAATTCTTCCCACAACGCCTTAGCTCCTTCACGGTGAGAACTACTAGTTCAACCAAAACTCAAGTACTTGTTACTGGATTGTCTGGTTTATTCTCTCTTTTGAGCATGTCATCTTTATTGATTATTAGGTATTTCCTCAATTTACAAGATGTATTGAGTTCTGAAATAATGTTCGTTTTGGATGTCTTCCTGTACATTTTTATTTCAATAACAATTCTCTGTTTCCTGTTTATCTTAATCAATTCTTTATTGAAACAGTTAGTTAGATTGTCTCATTCAATTTGGAAGAAATCATCTAAAAAAATCTCAATTATTATGCACAATCTTTCTCTTGCATTTCAACATCACAAGAAACAATCCTTTTTCATCGCTCTTTCATTTCTGATCTTCATCCAATCATTTCTAATTCCTGCTTATTTGTCACAACATGCTACTAATTCTGCTAAATTTGAGCTTGGTTCTGATGTTTCTATTCAATTAGAAAATTCTACTAATACGTCACCTCTACTTTCGGATATCTCTTTAATTCCTTCTGTCTTAGCAGTTTCTAATTACTCTCTTGTTCAAGTATCGATTTTTGATATTGATTACCACGTATTAGTTGTCTCGCAAACCTTTGGTTCGACAGTTTTTTATTCTAATGATATTAATATAGGAATTTCAAAAGATGATTTAGTACTCTTCAGCAATACTGCCAATGCCATCCTTACTCAATCACAAGATATTTTTCTTAATAGTAAAATTAACTATGGTTTAGAAAACAATACCATCAAATTAAGTTTCAATAATATTTCAGCTGATGATCAGTTCATAAAAGAGGAATTTACAGTTTATAGTAAATATAATCTCTTTCCAATCCTGTTAAATGATTATCAACTCTCAACCATTTTTTCCGAACAAAATTCTATTCCTTTTATTGCTATGACTGAATCATCTTTCCAAAAAATCCTTGAGTATAAAGAAGATATTTCCATCGTTTATTTGAAAGAAGCTATCATCATTAAACTCAATAAACAATCTGAAATACGATCATTTTTACAAGCATTGGAATCAACACCTTACTCAATGATATATTCAACCTGGACGGATGTTTATCCAAGTTATTTGCCAACTTTTGCTACAAGCATTATTGCTATATCAATAATTTCAGGTAGTTTTGCAGCTCTTTCCTTTTTCATTGCTAGTGGTGTTTTAGTTCAAGATATGCTCAATACTCGCAGGGAAGGAATCTTGGTTTTACGTTATCGTGGTTTTTCTCTGAGAACGATTTCAAAAAATTTCATTATCGAGTATTTATTTGTGTTACTCTTAATTTTACCAATTAGCTGTGGTGCTGGTATTGGTTCACTTATTTTTCTTCTCAGAGTTCTAATTAAGGCAGAAAATTGGGTCCTCAATGTTCCTTATTACTTCTTGTATTCAATCTACTTATCAATTATTTTATTGGCAATAATAGGTTTAGATATCCTTATCAGACATTTTTATCATAAAAAATTCTTTGGATTTCAACCATCAATTATGGAGGGCACATGATGATTAACCTTGAAGCTGTAACTAAAATTTACCCAAATCCCAAATTAGGTCGTTCTATAGTAGCCTTAAATGGTTGCGATTTAGATATTAAAGAAGGTAGCTTTGTTTCAATTATCGGACCTAGTGGCGCCGGTAAATCTACACTCATGAGAATGCTTAGTGGTTTAGAACAACCAACCAGTGGTAAAGTGAATATTTTATCGCGAGATATTGATTTAATGTCTAAAATGGGATTATACAATTTCCGTTTACAGAATATTGGATTCCTTAATCAAATACCACAATATAATCTCTTTCCTGAGCTTACTGTTGAGCAAAATCTCATGGTACCATCCAGGCTTTTAGGCGTGGGATTAGAAGAATCAAAAAAACAAATTGATGAAATACTAGAAAAAATGGAAATTAAACATCTTTCACTTAGAAGAGCTAAACATCTTTCAATGGGAGAAAGTATGCGTGTTAGTTTAGCTGTTTCCCTTGTTAACTCTCCCCCGATTTTGTTAGCGGATGAACCTACTGGTCAACTAGATAAAAAGAACACTAAAGTTATCTTAGATCTTCTTAAAAAAATTAATCAGGAAGAAAAAACAACAATTATTGTTGTAAGTCATGATCCAATTTACTTTTCTGTAGTATCTGAATCCTTTCTTATTTTCAATGGTAGATTAGGGGCTATTTATTCTCAAGAGGATTTACCTGAAGAAGAGGAGGAGAATAAACCTCTTACTTCTGAAACATTTGTCTCTCATATTGATAGTTATTCTTACTTATATTTGCCAAATGAAATTAAGAAGCTATTATCATTGGATAAAAAAGTGAAGTTTATTGTTGATCATGAAATGAAAAAAATTTATCTGGAAAATCCTGATTCCTCTAATGTTTTTGAATTAAAAGAATCCCAACATTTAGAAAAAATCCATTTTGAACTAAGGAAACGAGATAAAAGTGAGAAATCTATTCTAAATTGCAAAGGTTTAACAAAATACTATTATTCACCTCAAAAAGAACTTATTCTAAAAGATTTAAACTTTCAATTATATCCTGGAGAATTAGTTTTTCTAATTGGTCCTTCTGGTACAGGTAAATCTACTCTTTTGAATCTTATCTCTGGTATAGATTCGGATTTTGATGGTTCTATTACTGTTTTCGATGAAGAAATTACTTCTACCAATAGGTCAATCATAGATAAAATTCGATCGCAGAAAATGTATTATTCCTCTCAATATATCAATCTATATCCCTCAATGAGTCTTATTGAAAACATAAACTATTTTACATTCAATAAAAAAGAACAGCAAAATAATTATGAATTGGATTATTTATTGCAATATCTTTTATTAGATAATATTAAAAATCAACTTGTGGAAAATTATTCACAAGGGGAAAAGAAAAGAGCGTCTATACTTTTGGGATTATTACTTTCACCTGAAATTATGCTTGTAGATGAACCTACTGCAAATTTGGATGAAATAAATAAAAATAGAGTACTTAATCTTTTAGCTGAACATGTTATGAAAACTAAAGCATCAGTTCTTGCTGTTACACACGATTTACTTAGTATTTTACCAAATAGTAGAGTAATTCATATTGAAAATAATAAAATTGCTAGTGATACAATTGTTACTCAGAAGTATTGTGATAATCTTAAAGAATTATATTTCAATAAGAAACTAGTAAGTTTTTAATTGATATGTTGAAGAGTATACTAATGAGATTTATTTAACAAGTTTAGTTTAATTATACTGGAACAGATAAAAAGGGAAAAAGAAAGAATTAGCTATAATAATTCCTTCTTTTTATTTTACTACCAAAATAAATGGTAATTATTACTCCTAAGAGAATTGTTACTTCAAACCCTGGGAAAAGATTTGTGTTACTTGTCGAGACTTCACCGGTTATTGTATCGATCAATAAAGTAACCGAAAATGATTTTGCTATAATATCTGTTCCACTGAAATAAGCAATTACTGAGTAATTTCCTTGAGTAGTTACTGAATAGTCGTAATCAAATGAACCATCTTCGTTATACGGTGCGACAAAGCATTCTTCCTCATGTGTATCGGTATTAGTTATCACTAACAAAATGTTCCTATAGTCACTTGTTGGTTTATGACCAGTGATAATATCATCTAGATAGATAACATCGCCGAAAATTCCGATATTACCTGTTCTTACTGCTGCATCAATTTCTAATTGAGATCTATACATTGCTGTCGCTACTATGGTCAAACTTTGTAATGATATGAAATTGTCATCTGGATAGAAATCTGATTCATTTTCATAAGATTCAATATATCCTACAAATAAAGAGGGGGAGGTTTTATCTGTTATACGAACTTCATCCAGTGGTGTTACTGTGATATCAAATTCCTTTGTCTCTAATGCACTAAAATCGTGCCAGTAACCTATACCTTCTCCTGTAACATTCCAATTAGCTCCTTCATCCAAGATATTAACATAAATTTTCTTTGGTTCGTTCAATGGATTGCTTATTTTCACTGTGGTAGTTATTGGTTCAAATATCGAGCTAGCTAGTTTCACTAACCCTTTATCCCCCGCTGTTACTTCAAAATAATCTATATTCTCTTGTGCTTCATTGTTTCCTTTTACTAGCTCAAACTCATCAGCTAGTATTTTGACTTTTACACAGCTGTGATATTTGAATATGAAATCATTTCCTGAGTGTAAACCTACATCTGGTGTCCATGGAACGAATACTGGTAATGATTCACCCTTTGGTAGTAATGGAATGGTCTTCATACCTACAAGAACCCAATCATTATCACCCCCTGCCCCTAAAGGATAATTATTGTAGAAATAAACATCAAAATCTACTGCATCTGCATCACCAATATTGTGAACCATTGCATATAATCTGTTCTCATGATCAAGCCACGGTTCGTCACCATTGCCTATCGGATTATTATAAGCATCATGATACCTTAGTTTTCCCCAACCGTTTATTGGACTATCGATCCAGATGTCTTGAGATTCATATGGTGGAGTATTTCCTTCTGGACTTCCCCAATAGGCTAATTTTAGGTCTACAAAACCAGCAGCATAATTTTGAACAAGGATTTTGTAATTATTGCCTATTTTTTCCTTAATTTCAATATAAATGTCATTATTTTCATCATCAAAGCTATCCCCTACATCCCATAGACAATCATAATAATCCGGAACAGCTGAATTGAATGAATCATCCTGGTCAAAACATTGGTCATTCTTATACATGCCTTCATCTACGCGATAGATTAGTACTCCTTCAAGAGGAACCCAACCATCTTCTCCTGTTTTTCTAATTACCTCTACTCTATAATAGTAACTGTCAGTTATCTTAACTTTCAAAGCTTGAGTAATTCCAATCGTATCAAGATGCCGTGGGTAAACAGTATAGTTTCCAGCATCACCTGGATTCACTATAATTTGATTTGTTTCAGGATTAAACCACCCAGATTTCTTATCAAATAATTGGCTGTAGATATTCAATCCTGAAGGATATCCTCGAGCCATTAGGCTATAATAGCTAGCATAATATTGGTCCGATTGTTCTTCTCCATCTCCATGAGTGTGATATAAGCCAAAAGCATGCCCCATTTCGTGGGCTACTCGACCCCAAACTGCTGAAATGCTATCATCTGGATTTTCACCAACCATTGAAACACTATACTTTGTATTACCAATCAAATCTGGAAAGGAATGTGTTTTACCAACAGTACTTAAACCACTATATTTGGTGTTTATCCAAACCAATATACCATCAAATTGATCCCAGTCAAACTCATCATCAGCAAATTCAATTGCTTCACCGACTATCTCATAGAAAGCATCTTTTAATTTACCATAATCAGCTTTATTCTTACTTAATGTATGCCAACCGCTTATTTGATAACTAACATCAATCATACCATAACTGACATTTTGCCAAAAGATGTCCGTGTAACTCATCAATCCACTAATACCAGCTGGTGTGAATCTGGTTGTGTCAAGGTCTTTGAACTTTACACAAATTACCGCAAATCTCTGAGTCCCTGTACGTGGTTCTACATTTACTGAAAAATCATTTGTTAAATCAATATTACTATCTATAACTTTAATTGATTCTTCAGAATCTGCTGATTCAAGTCGATACTTATCATTCAAAATAGGTGTTTTTTCAGCTACAGTTATTTCTTGGTTTGTTGCACTTATCAAAGAAGACATATTACCAAGAATTACTGATAAAACTAGAAAAAATGCTATATTTTTTATAACTCTCATTTTATCACCAAATAGATATAAGACTTTTAATTGTAAATCTTTTAATTATATTAATCCAATGGTTGGAGTATCTTATGTTTTCTTATTGAAAATAACATTAATTAGAGCTTTAAATAATGAAATGAAGTCAAATCAATTGTTTATGCTAAATCAAAGATTTAGGTTTACAAATATTTTATTTCCACCATTTTTTTTGGTGTCTTTGATAGTTAATATTTATATTTCATATGAATCAAAGATAAATTGCATACAAAGAGTGATACTAATGAAAATATGGATTCTACATAATACTACTTATGGTAATGGTAAGAAAGTCGCTGAAACTCTTGGAGATGTTCTTGGTAAGAAAAATGATGTTAAAATTGAACATATCAAAAATGTCTCTCCAGAGGAGGTTGTAAAGGACGCTCCCGATGCGATCATTGTTGGAGCTTTTATTAGAGCCTTCATGCTCAGTGGTGCTTCTAAAAGATGGGTTCGTAACTTGAAGTCTTCTTTGAAGAAATCCAATAAGGCAATTAAATATGGAGCTACTTTTTTGACCCATGCTATGCCTGATAATATGGCAAGTGGTTGGGGAAAAAGATTCAATAAAACCCTTCAAAGGGGTAATGTTATTACCAATGTTTATCCTGAATGGTTATCTGGTCGAGTTGCTAAACCAGAAGGCCCCCTTAGCGAAGGTGTTCTTGAAACAATCACTGCTAAAGGTGCAGATTTAATTGAGTGGATGAAATAATAAGCTTATTTTTCACCTACTCATCTTATTTTTTCTTTAATAGATTCTTGAGTAGGTTACTTGTTAAATTCCTAATTTCTTTCTTCTTTCAATTAAATCACCTAAAAAAACGGTATTTGCTTTGTCACTAATTTGTGAACCCTTTATAGAGTTTATTGGTTTAGAAAAAATACTTTTTTATTCTCAAAGAACTATATATTCTGTATGAAAATCGAAAATTATAAAGACAAAATAAAATATGAAATTCATATTTGCGATAAATGTGTTGCCAATAAAGATTCACTTATTACCATCTTTCGTATGAAACGTTCCCGATCTCGTAAAGCTGAACCATGTTCTGTTTGCCAAACACAAACTAATACTGTACTAGAAGGCATTGCTGATTCTGAGTCTGAATTGAACCACATGATAGCTAAATTAAAATGATAAATAAGCTAACTATTTCAAATAGTGTAGCTTATTTTAACGATTTTTTTTATTACTTATTTTATTCCATAAATTCGTCTCTAATCATAGATTTAGCTTGTTACTGGTCACTTCTTGGTCAAATTTTTTCTATATGTTTAATACTACTGATTAAATCTTAGTATATTATATTATTAGAGTTGAAAATCATGGAATACAGAAGATACTTGAAAAACATCTCAGTTATAGTTGAATCTGATCAAGTGAAAGGTTTACCATTACCACCTATACAGAAACCTTATCCTGATGATGCTTCATTGATAGATTTAATTTCTCCTAACGAATTTACCATTGGTAATATTCCATTACTGAAAGCAATTAATAACCGTGAAAGTCGTCGAAAATATACTGATGAAGCTTTAACCTTAGAGGAATTATCATTTTTACTTTGGAGTACTCAAGGTGTTAAGGAATTAGTTCGTCAAGATTTGTTAACGAAACGCACTGTTCCTTCTGGCGGTTGTATGCATCCTTTTGAAACCTATTTACTTATCAATCGTGTTGAAAGCATTCCACCAGGTTTGTATAGATATATTGCTGTTGGTCATAAATTACTTCCATTAAAAACAAATGATCCTTCTTTAGCTGAAAAACTTGGAGAGGTTAATAATGGTCAAACGTTTGTTGGTAAAGGTGCAGTTGTATTTATCTGGAGTACTCGTCCCTATCGAACTGAATGGCGCTACGCAGATGATTCCTTAAAAGATATATTAATGAGTGTTGGACATATCTGTCAAAATCTATACCTTGCTTGTGAAGCAATTAATGCTGGAACTTGCGCAGTAGTGGCTTATCAACAAGACCAACTAGACGAATTTATTGGTGTAGATGGAAACGATGAAATAGCTCTTTATGTCGCTCCTGTAGGAAAAATTTAGTAATTCTCAAAGCAACTAGTTATATATTAACTAGGGGGATTCGTGAGTTTGCTCTATGTTATTATATATACTGTTGCTTTCATACTTGTTAGTAGTAGTTACATACTACTTTATAGTATTAAAAGGCAAGAATTCTTTTCTTCTGCTGAAAAAATTCAAAAAATACCTATTACAATTATTCGATTGTTAAAAATTATCCCGACTATTTTCGCTTTATTTTTTGTAATTTTCTCTGCCCCTGAATTGAATAAATTTTACATTCTACTAGCTATAGCATTTTTCTTCTGTTTATTAGGAGATTTTGGAATAATTCTCAACGTGTTTCTTGGTTTAGGTTTATTCTTCATGGCTCATGTTTTCTTCTTTGTAACTTACCTAACACAAATAATTACATTCAGTTTTCATCAATTAGTAACAAATGGAACTTTTATAGCTCTGGCAATTCTAGTAGTTATTTTAGTTGTTATTGGTATTTTAATTAGTCTATATTTGAATCCTACAATAATGAAAAATCAATCAAAACCCTGGAAAATAAAATTAGCTTTATTTTCTTATCTTAGTATTTTATTTCTCCATGTTATTACATCATTCATTATCACTTATAATTACCTCAGAATTAATCCAGGAATAATTGTAGTTTTTATTGGTTGTTTGATTTTTCTCTTTTCGGATTTTATGATTTCAATTAGAGAATTTCATCACAAGCAAAAATATTCTGTTTTATTGATTATGTCCACTTACTATTCAGCTTTGTTACTTATTTCACTTGTTACTTTATTTTATCAAACAAGTTAATGGAAAAAAAAGGAATTGAAAGTCATTAGATGACTTCCATTATTCTGTAGATGCTTTTTTAGATATGTAAAAATGAACCCCTAAGCTTGCACCAACGATTATTGAACCAATTAAACCGCCATAGAATCCTGTAGAGACCCACCATTCCAAAGCAAAATCTGCTTGGATTGCAAAAATAATGAGTACTAAAAAGGTAAAAACAAAGGCTACAATAGAACCTATAAGCCCAAATAATTGCATTTGTTTTACTAAGCCAGCTGATACCTTGCCAAAATAAGATAAAAGTATCATTATTGAAATTGCTAACAAAGCTAAAAATATCAATCCCAGTAGAATAATGAAGATTTTTGACCAACCATCAAGATAAGAACAAAATAGACAGAAATAGGCATAATACGAAGGTGATCCAATATACATACCACCAAAATCTGCAAAAAGAACCATCATAGCGGCAATGAAACTAAATATAGTAGCAATGACTGCGCAAATCAAACCAATTAGTTTTGTGTTATCCATTTTTTGATTCATAATTTTACTTTGATGACTTGCCTTATATTTTTTCTTGGTTAAAAAATAAATTTAATCCCTCTTTTTAGCAAAAATCCAATATTGTTTTTCATTACCTCGGATCAATGTCCCCTCAAATAATACTTCGAGATTTGCTTTTTTTACAAGCTCTAATGTTTTTTCCGTTGAATTATTACTCCAAAACATTGGTTCGCCAAAAAAATCCGTTAATCCTTCTGACTCATTTACACCAGTATTGATTACTAATATTCCCTCTTTTTTTAGCATTCGATTGAAATTTTGGAATATAAATAAGTGATTGTTTCGTGGTATATGCCAGAGAGAATAAACACAAATTATTCCATCAAAAAATTCATCTGGAAAATCTAAAGTTAGCATATTTTTCTTCATAAAAATTGCTTGTGGTACATTTTTTTGTGCTAATTCGACCATTTTTTCTGATATATCTATTCCAGTAACATCAAATCCTCTTTGAGCCAAAAATTGTGCAACTGGTATACCACTCCCCGAACCAGCATCTAAGATCCTTCCACTAGAAGGAAGATATGATGTGAATTTTTCTAATTCACTATTGAATTTATTTTTATCTCGGAAGTTATGATATTCTTCACCGATTTTATCATAGCTTTCCTCAACTGTCTTGAAAACGTTCATAGTTAATTATTAACAATAAAAATACTAAAGCTTAGTTATTAACAAAATAACATTATAAATAATGATAACATTAGAAATTATTAGAATAAGTACTAATCTTAGAGGAGAATGATATGAATCCTATTTTATTGGCTTTTCTATTAACTAGTTTTGCAGGATTATCAACTGGAATTGGTAGTGCCATACCATTTTTCTTTAGGGGATTTAAGAAATCCTATCTAGCGTTTTTCCTTGGTTTATCAGGTGGAGTAATGATTTTAGTTTCGTTTATGGAGCTTTTACCTTTATCAATAACTAGTCTAGATCCTGGTAAAATCTATTGGACTTACATTGCTTTCTTTGGTGGAATGGTTGTAGTTGTTTTACTTGATTTCCTGATTCCAAAAGAGAAAAATCCCCATCATATGACTCGAGAAGAAGATATTGTTACTGCTATTCAAAAAGAATGTAAAGATGGTATTGTATGTGAGGATGAACCAATATTAAATACTCGTGTAGAACAAATAGAACCTAAAAAAGAAATAAACCCTGATCAAGCACTTAAGAGGACTGGTATACTTACTGCTTTGGCTATAGCAATTCATAATTTCCCGGAAGGTATTGCTACATTTGCCACAACTTTAAGCAATCCCACATTAGGTGTTAGTATTGCAGTTGCTATATCAATACACAATATTCCAGAAGGAATTAGCGTTTCTATACCAATTTATTATGCAACAAAAAGTAAATGGAAAAGCTTTGGTTTATCTTTTGCTTCAGGTATAGCAGAACCTGTGGGGGCTTTAGTTGCTTTTGGAATTCTCAAAATATTCGTAAGTGATCTTTTGTCAAATAATCTAGTGATAGGTATAAGCTTAGCAGTCATTGCTGGAATAATGGTTTATATTTCAATCGATGAACTTATTCCTGTTGCTCGAGAGTATGGAAAGGGTGATGTAGTTATGGCTGGTGTAGTAACTGGAATGATTATTATGGCTACTAGTTTGATTTTATTCAAAATATTATGATACTTTGGTGGAATCTTCAACTGTTGAATTGAGCTCTCCATTATTTTTTAGAGCTCGTTCATCTTCTATTTGTTGTGGAGTTTTAAAGCCTAATTTTGACTTTACATAGATTAAAAGTAAGAGTGGTATGAGAGATAGAAATATCAATAAGAGATATTCGTAAGGAAATGAATATCCTTGATCCACAATAGCACCAAAAATTACTGGAACAGTTGCAGAGAAGGCAGTCATAATTGCAGTAATGATACCATAAACTGAACTAAGTATTTCAAGAGGGATTATTTCAGCTAAAATTGAATTTGAGGATGGATTCCCAAAGTAAAATGAGGAAGATAATAGAACAAAAAGAATTATTGCTACAATACCTAATCCTTGGCTATTTGGTGTATTAGTAATCACTATACCGCCTATGAATAAAACTACCCCAACTGCTGCAATAGTATTCGCAACCTTTGACCATAAGAAAGTCTTCAAACTACCTGCTTTTATAGAAACGAAACCACTGATAAGAGCAGCTATTCCTCCGGCGCCTAAAACTAATGACATAATTAAGGCTGAACTCATTCTTGAGAAACCAAATCGATCTTCAAAAATGAAGGATGTGAATGTGTTCATTAACCTGAAAATTCCTGTTCGTATAACTTGCGCAGATATAAGAGCAATAAATGGTAAAGAAACAAATCCCAAAAGATATTTTAGTTGCACTTTATTGTTTTTTCTGGATTTCGATGTATAAACTCTTTCTCCTACGACTGCAGTATGTTGAGGTATAAAATGTAAATACTTCTTACTCAAGAGAAGGAAAGTTATCAAGAGTGGAACACAAATCGAGCCAAAGATACCAAAAATTAATGCTGTGTTCCTCCAACCTAACCAATTAGACAATCCCAAGGTAGCAATAGGAGTAGCAATGGAACCTACTGTGCCAAAGATGAGATTAAAGCTATGAGCAAGATTTCTATTAGCTCCAAATTCCTGTGATAAAAGTGGCAGGGCAATAGGGTGAAAAACTGATGAACCTATTCCTACTACTACTCCAGCAACTAATAAGACAGCAAATGAATTTGCCACATATATAACGAATGTATGAGAAACAATCAAAATAAAACCAAGAGCTATTAATTCAAAACGCCATTTTCGTATAATATCACCTATAAAACCTAAAGCTATTGTTAAAGGAATTGTTACCAATAGAATGGTCATAGAGATTATACCAATTTGAGTATAAGATAAGAAATCTACATCTTCACGGATAATTTGACATAAGATAGGCAGAAAATAAGGATAAATGTGAGCCATAGTGTGAAATAGATTTAATGGCATTAATAATTTAAAATGCTCTTTTTGTAACATAGACTAATCATCAGCACTCAAATTTAATTATTTATTAAAAATATTTTGACTAATAAAATAAAATTGAATGATTTGATTATTCTAAATAAAAAAATGGTTAGAAAAATTCTAACCTTTCTTCTGGAAATACATATAGTCTATTGCTACCGCATAAGCCAAGGCAATTAATGGATCAATTAATTCGCTTACAATTACTCTGAATTGATCTCTAAAGGTGAACCATTTCTTGTCCACAGTTAAAAGTAATCGTCCGTGAGGATCTAAAGCTTGGAAATTCGTTTTTAGCCATATTTGTTCATTAGGCAATCCTATAAGCTGTCCTTGATGATTGTATAATTCCCAACGTCGTCTCATAAAACCATATTTACCTTTAATGGCACCTCTAAAGGCACCAGCGTGATCGTAAATATCAAAGGTCTTATCTTGGAAGCCTACTAAAGTTGGATTACCTTTAACTTTAGCTACTTGGGTTCCGTGAACGTCGAAATAATCCCATTCACCACCCCAACTAATGATCTTTCCTCGTATTTCACCCATTTTCTGCCCAGTAACATTATAGATAGTATATTTTGCTCCCCAACTAAATATTGCTTGTATAACAAGATATTCCCTATGTCGAAACATTGGTATGTTATTTTTCCAAGCGGGGGGAAGCATTGGTGGTGCTAATGGTGGTGGATTAGGATCAATTTGATAGGCAGGTGCTTTCTTTCCACTTGCTTCTATCGCGTCTGCATGTGTTTGATATGAGTGACATCCTTGGCAATAATAATCATTGAATTCTGGCAAATACTGTACTTGTTCTCCACAAAATTTACAAAATCTATTTTGAGTATCATACAAGTTATTTTTACTCCTAAAAAGATAATTCCTAAAATGCTAATGCGTTATCTCAATTTAAATATTTATAAATCGGAAATTGTTTTAGTTTAGGAATCTATCTTTGATTAAATTTTACGTGCGATGATATCAAAATAACAAGCAGTGTAATCTTTCCAATGAACAGGTCGTTTAACATATCTTTTTTCTTGTGAAAGAATTTCAAAACCTTCTAGAAAGTAGGCAACTTCCTCATCTTGTAAGAATGTATGTAGTATAGATTCGCCATTTTCTAAGAGTAAAATTTCACCTGGTGCTTGTTCTTCCCCTTCCTTGCTTAAATCATCTTCAATAGACATAAAATTAACATACAGAAATCCCCCTATTTTCAATACTCGTCTCATTTCATTTATTGAAAGCTTCATTTCCTTTTTGGTTAGATGAAAGATTGTATTATAACTATAAGCAAAACTAAAAGAATCATTTTCAAATGGTATTTCTCGCATATCTCCATTGATGATTGTTAAATTAACATTTTTACTTCGGAAATAATTGTTTGCCTTGTTTATTTGCTCTTTTGATATATCTATTCCATAAGTCTCGAATCCAAATTCATGAAACGTTATTAATGGTGGTAAATTTCCTCCAGCACCACAGTCTAATACCTTCTTCTCAAAATGAGACCCATATCTATCTATAAACCACATAAAATTATAGAGTGGTGTATGATGAATTATTGTAGGCAAAATGAATAACTCCTAGAATTATAATGAACAATTTTAGTTTAAAAGAAAAAGAGTTTGCATTACTCTAAAATAAAAAAAAGAAGGAAAGAAAGGTCTAACCTTTAACTACTGCTATTGGTTTTAGACGAACGACTTTCTTACCAATACCTAAATTGTGACTAACAGTTGCAACAGCATCAATGTCTTTGTAAACCCCGGGGGCTTCCTCAGCAATAATTTTAGGATTTGTTGCTTTAATGTAAATACCTTTACTTTTGAGCTCATCAGTTACTGTAGCACCCCAGAATTTTTTCAAAGCACCACTTCTACTTAGTACTCGACCAGCTCCATGTGCAGTGCTACCAAAGCTAATTTCCATTCCTTTTGGTTGACCTATTAAAACATAAGAGGATGTTCCCATACTACCTGGTAAAATAACTGGTTGACCAATTGAACGATATTTCTGTGGAACTTCTGAATGACCTGCAGGAAACGCTCGAGTAGCTCCTTTTCGATGGGTTATTACTGTTCGTTTTTTACCATCGATCGTATGCTCTTCTTTTTTGGCGATATTATGTGCTACATCATAGATCAAATGCATGTCTAGCTCTTCAGCTGATCGTCCAAATCGTTTCTCGAATGTTTCTCTAACCCAATGTAGGATCATCTGTCTGTTTCCCCAAGCAAAGTTTGCTCCACATGCCATTGCTTTCAGGTAATTTTGTCCATCTTCACTTTGAGTTGGCACGCATGCTAATTCACGATCAGGTGGATTTAGATTATATTGAGGCATTTTCTGTTCTACTTGTCTTAGATAATCTCCACAAATTTCATGACCTAATCCTCTGCTGCCTGTATGGATCATAACCAAAATTTGGTCTTTTTCAATTATTCCCATAGCTTTTGCTAATGCCTCATCATAGATTTGATCAACATATTGAATCTCTAAGAAATGGTTTCCACTTCCAAGACTGCCTGCTTGAGGCATTCCTCGAGAAATAGCTCGCTCTGAAACAGCTGAAGGATCAGCATTAGCCATTGCACCATTTTCTTCACAATATTCAATATCCTCTTCCCAGCCAAGACCTCGCTTTACACAATATTTTGCTCCTTCAATAAGCAGTTCATTTAGTTCCTTGCGAGAGAGATGAATTTTAGCTTTGGATCCTACTCCTGCGGGAACATTATCATATAATTCTTCAGACAATTTCTTAGCGTGAGGTACTACTTCATTCTTTTTTAGATTGGTTCTTACTAAACGCACACCACAATTAATATCATAACCTACGCCACCTGGGCTAACAACACCATCCTGATAATCAGTAGCAGCTACACCACCAATTGGGAAACCATACCCCATGTGACCATCAGGTAAGACTAAAGAATTCTTATAAATACCAGGTAGCCAAGCAACATGGGTCGCTTGAATGAACATTTTCTCTTCCATTCCTTTTATTAGTTTATCATCTGCGAAAATTCTTGCAGGTACTTTCATGTAACTTTTCTCATTTTTAGGAATTTCATAGATATTCTCAGCAATTTTCTTAGGAACAATCGGTGACATTTTAATCATCTTTATTGGTAATTTTTCTTTTTGATTTTTAGTGAGGAAACTCAAAGAATCGTCATTCGGAAAGACCGGTAACAGACTCACTTAAACCTTAGATTATTCTTTCGTTCATGAGTGGATTATTAATCTTTCGTTTGCCTAAATTCTTTATAAAGAAAAGACAACTGCATTCTGTTAATCATAATTCATGTAATTATCATTATCATGTTAACAATAGGACTTTAATAATTAAGACTAGACAATCACTCGATAACAATGACAACAACAATTATTGTAGGAGGCTTTTGGGGAGACGAAGGAAAAGGCAAAATTATTAGCTATATTGCTTATTCAGAGGATCCTGCTATTATTGCCCGTGGTGGTGTGGGAACCAATGCTGGTCACACAGTTATCTTCGAAGGGAAGAAATTTGGTTTGCGGATGATTCCAAGTGGTTTCATTAGCAAGAAATCTCGTTTATTGATTGGTGCAGGTGTTCTTGTTGATCCTGATGTTTTCCTCAAAGAAATTGAAGAAACAGGTTGCAAGGACCGAATTGGTATTGATTTTCAAGCGGGGATTATAGAGAAACAGCATAGGGAATTGGATAAGAAAGACAAACATTTGAGCGAAAAAATCGGTAGCACAGGTTCAGGATGTGGTCCAGCAAATGAAGATCGTGCTCGTAGGTCGCTAAAGTTAGCAAAAGATATTCCCGAATTACAATCCTATCTCACTGATGTCTCAAAAGAAATCAATGAAGCAATAAATGCTGGAAAGAATGTTGTTCTTGAAGGAACTCAAGGAACAATGCTATCACTCTTCCATGGAACTTACCCGTATGTAACTAGTAAAGATGTTTCAGCTCCTCAAATTTGCTCTGATGTTGGAATTGGACCTACAAAAGTTGATGAAGTAATTGTTGTTTTCAAAGCTTTCATGACTCGTGTTGGCGAGGGACCTATGCCTGGAACTCTTTCTGAAGAGGAAACGATGAAAAGAGGGTGGGCTGAATTTGGCACTGTAACCGGACGAGCACGAAGATCAGCACCCATTGATTTTGATATTGCAAGAAAAGCGATTCGATTAAATGGTGCTACACAAATAGCTTTAACAAAATTGGATATCCTCTTCCCCGAAATCAAAGGTGCTAATTCCAAAGATAAACTCTCAAAAGGAGCTCTCGAATTTATTGCCAATATTGAAAAAGAGACAGGTGTTCCAGTAACATTGATTGGTACGGGACCAGAAGCTGAAGCTCTAATTGTTATTAAGAAGTAGAAATTATAATTTCTCTTCCTCTTCTTTATCTTCTTTTTTGGTATTTTTTTTCTTCAGGTCATTATCTAAACTCTGAAACTTTCTAGGCGGTTTTCGTTTTGACATTATAAATGCTGTTGTCATAGAACCAAAAATTACTACACTCACAACTATTGCTGGAAATTTTCCAGTCCAGAATTTCTCCGGAACATAATTTGTTGTTTCTTTTAATAAATAGAAATCATTACTACTGAATTTTACATTTGAAGAAGTATTTGCTGAAAATGTGATAATGAAGAATTTATTCCATCTGTTTGTTGGTCCTATAGAAGTTCTATAGGTTAGGTTTGAATCAGCAATTAGATTCATCTTGTAAGGGTTTTCCCCTTCTACCTGTTGGTCAGAGGAAACATAAACAGAACCGAGTTTGATATCTAATCCCAAGACATTAATAAAAACATCAGCATATTGATTTGTATCACTTAATGTTTTAAATCTGTATGAAAAATCAATAAAAACGATACCATTAACTGGCTGAACAGTAAATCGAAAAGTAAGTTTAGCTGTCTCAACAATCCGGGAAGCATTTATTTTCAGATAATATTCACCATCGTAGGCAAAAGGTCCCAATGCTCCACTGAACAAGACATTCTCATCTGTTATTGTTAAAATCTTAGTAAATTCAATTCTGGTCCAATTTATAAGATCAACTGAATAATAGGAGTTAACTTGTGAGAGATCTGCTTGAGAACCGAGTAATTGTACTGTGATATTTAAAATAGTGTAATTAGCATAAATTGGTTTACCATATTGAGGAAAATCATATACCTTTAGCTGTTGTGTTGACTGGGTTGCCAGAGTAACATTTGTATTATTACTTAGCGCTTTTGCATTTAGTAAAAATAGGTTTGTTGTAAGACATAGTATAAATGCGAATAGCAAGACTTGTTTTATGGCGATTTTTCTCATATATTTACCACATACAATATTCTGATTGCTTATCTAATATATTCATTTCTAAAACGTTTGAAAATAGCTTTAAATTTAGCAGAGAGCTTAAATAGTTTGTAGTTAAATTATTCCAGATTAATTATTAAATTACTCATCTCTTGGTGTTTATCGTGACAAAAGAAATCGATGATGAAAAAGAAGATGACTTTGCTTTTGAAGAAGATAAAGAGTTTAGACGTGAACGTACTTCAACTCAAGCATTAATCAATACTGCAAATATAATCGATCAAGCTGATGCTCAAGTTCTTTCCTCAATGTACGATCCCATTGCTGTTTCATTAAGTTTAACTGATGCTTCAAGTTTAGGAGCGATTACTACAGCAAGAGCATTATTGCAAGCTGTGAGCAGTCCATTATGGGGTTGGTTATCTGACAAGTTCTCCAGAAAATTAATCCTCTCTATTGGTTGCTTTGTATGGGGAGCATTTACAATAATTTTAGCTTTTCTCAACACTTTTTGGGGAATGTTATTTGTTCGAGCTTTTACTGGGTTAGGTTTAGCAGTAATTGTTCCCACAACACAATCATTGATTGCTGATTATTTCCCACAAGCAAAACGAGGTAAAGCTTTTGGTGTATTGGGTTTGACAACAGTTTTAGGAGCTATAGTTGGAACATTATATGCAACACTTCTTGGTGATAAAACAATCCTTGGTTATGAAGGTTGGAGATTTGTGTTTGTTTCTCTTGGTATTTTTAGTATTCTTTTAGGTATTGCTGTGGTTATCTTTGGCAAGGATCCCGCACGTGGTCAATCTGAAAAAGAATATGAAGCACTTAAGAAAGAAAAATTGGAAGAAAAGCGAACAGTAAAATTTGCTGATTATGGACGAATTCTCTCAAATAAAACCTTTATGCTAATTGTTGCTCAAGGTGTTGCTGGGTCTATTCCTTGGAATTCCATACTCTTTATGATCTTATGGTTACAAACAATGGGTGTGGATGCCTTTATGGCGGGTATAGCTTTTGCTGTGGTTGCTATTGGTGCTGCTTTTGGAAATCTTTTTGGTGGATTCATCGGTGATAGAGCAGCGAAGTGGAATTCAAATAAAGGAAGAATTCTAATGGCGCAAATATCTGTCTTTTCAGGTATACCAATGATGTTCATCCTTTTCTTGATAATACCTAATTATCTTATCATCCCCAATTATCTTGCACTAGATTTAGGCTTACCTAATAAGCTACTTTTTCTATTTATAGGAGTAGGTATTCTCACAGGATTTATGATCAGCTGGAGTGCACCAGCAACTAATAATCCTATCTTTAGTGAATTATTTGAACCTGAAATTCGAGGAACTGCTTTTTCTGTGGATCGTTTATTTGAAGGAAGTATTGCTGCAACGGGAACACTAATTGTAGGATTACTGGCTGACCATGTTTTTGGTTATGATAAAGCGCTAAATATTACTCCTGCTGGTGTGGTAAATAACGTTCAAGCATTAGGTTATGCCATGCTGATTGCTACTGTTGTACCTTGGACTATTTGTCTTATTTGTTATACTTTTGTTTACTTAACCTATCCAAAAGACAGAGAAATAGCTAAACAAAAAATGCTTGATAGATTGTCAAAGATTCATAAAAAGGAAACAACAGCTGATATTACAAATTCTGGAAAATTAGAAGATGACTCTGACGAAATAAAAGGAGGTTAATTACTTGACAGAAAATGTTAGTATAATTCTTCATTGGAATACTGATTATGCAGAAATACCAAGAAAAGAACTTCCTACTGTTGTCAAACTCTCCTACGAACCAATGGTTAGTGCAATCGAGAATTGGCGTAATGGAACTATTTGTTTCAATATCACAGGTCATACGATCGAATATTTAATAAAAAATAATCCTGAGCTAATTGATAGAATTAAAGCTCTTGTGAAAGATAATATTGTTGAGATGCTTGGGTGTGGTTATAGTCACCCAATTCTCCCTCTGCTTCCTCGTGAGCGAGTAAAAATCCAGCTAGAGGACCATATAAATTATATCAATAAGATATTTGGTAAAAAACCTAAAGGTATATGGCCTCCAGAATTAGCTGTAAGTCCTTCTGTATTATCTCAAATAAAAAATCTAGGTATCGAATGGGCTGCAGTTGATTATGAACACTTTTCATTAGCCCAACACTTTGGCAACGATAGGAATCCTTTCGAGTGTCGAAATCAAACACTCACTGAAGAAGTAGTGGATGCCTTTTGGGCTAAAGGATTGAGAAAATTATTCAGTTATCTTCATGCAAAAAAATCTATGGAAATAGCTAATGCTGAACAAATCGACCCGTTGCAAAGAGCGATTCTAAGTGATACTGAAACAATGAAGATTTATCTTTCTGCAGTAAGTTGGACATATTCTACCCAATTTGCTGTTGGTGGTAATGTGCCTATCTATAATGCTAAAACTCATTTGAAATCTATTCTTAAGGTCAAAACGAAAATTCTACCTTTATATGCTAGCGATATAGAATTTTTTGGTTATAGAGGTATGGGACCTACGCCAGCTGCTCCTAAAACATTGATTGATTTTCTTCAGAAATTAAAAGAAAATAACATTGCAACTACTTCTCCAACACAAATACCTAATGAAGATTGGCATGTTGAACCAAAATATATTTGCACTGGTGCTTGGTCGCCTGACAAATCATTCCGAATTTGGACTGATAGCGAGGATAATAAGGAATTCCTAAGAAGAGCTGATGAAATCTATGCACAACTTCGTATTCGAGGTTGGTCAAAGGAATTACTAACAAAACTTGAACCCTTTTTGAGGATTATGGAGAACAGCGATCCCCGTGGGTGGGCACCTTTACCTGAACGTAAAAAAGAAGCTTATGAAGCAATGAATACTATTTTTGGTATTCTTGAGAAGAAATGAACTTTTAAAAAATGAATTTGAGTGATTTGAAGGAATAGGGAAGGTTCCTTCAAACCACTTCAATATTGCACATTCCCAGTTATACTTCCGGTAGAAGTACTCATATGGAATGAATACTGACTGCTTTTAAGAGCAAAATCTGGTGATATATAATAATCGTGTCCATTTGGTAGGTCAACACTACCGGTACTTGTTGCTCCTTCCATTTCAATACCTATTGATGCTGTAATATGACAATCGACTCCAATGCTTCCAGTAGATGTCTCCAATGTAAAGTCCATTGTAATATTTTTTATAGGAATGACTGTTTGTTCAAAAGTAAGATAGATTGAACCTGTTGATGTTGAGACTTCCCACTCAATATCATTTGAATACATGATGTTTGTATATTCAATATCAATAGAACCTGTAGAAGTATAAATGTCTATTATTGAACAGTTCAAATATGTAAAAGTACCTAGGTCGACATCAATTGATCCTGTAGATGTTGCTAATTCTAATGCAGTTAAGCTTGAATTTGTTGAACTACTTAAATCAAAATCTATTGAACCCGTGCTTGTTTCTAGGATTACATCTCCTATTGTTAGATTGAACATATCTTCAGCTATAAAATCAATTGAACCTGTTGAGGAGGCGAATTCTAAATTGGCTATTACTACATTATCATAATTTTCTGCATAACAGTCAATGCTTCCTGTATCGCTTTCAACATTAAAATCAACAATTGCTTGGGGATTAATATAAATTTCAATTTCATGACTAATTGATTTCATATTCAAGAAACTACTTGAAGGATTCTGGAAGTTAAATGTTATAACAGTAGTATTTCCTACTATTTCATGATTAAAATTAACAGCATTATCAAGTGAGGCTCTCAATCCGCCTTTAACTGTTATTACTGATTCAAATAGATTAGTTAGAGTATCATCATAATAAATAGAAATTGAGCCTATATCGTTATTTACATTCAAATCAACTGCTGTACCCACAGTCATTGGTACCTCATAAGTAAATGTCCCTAATTCGGTTTTAATTGATGAGATAGTTGTTAATGTAATAACGGGAATAATTATTATTGCTAGAATTATTGGGATAGCTATAAGTCCCTTTCTTTTGGGTCTTGTTTTTACTTCTTTTTCTTTTGGTCTACTATATACCTTCGTTTCCCCTTGCATATCTTCTGAATAAGAGGATCTTAAAGGTTCACTATATAATTTCTTTTGTTCTATTTTCGCACCACAAGATATACAGAAGCTACCATCGTTTGTTACTTCTGCTCCGCAACTTTCACAATATTGTTTTACCAAATTTTATCACCCATAGTTATTTAGTTACCACCGTAGTGGTAAATATAATAGGTTCATTTGACTATTTAAACAGTTATATTGAAAAAGAATAGTAAAGAGAAGGATAGTTCAAATAAAATCAGCAAAAGTTTGACATGTTTTACAAGTATATTGCGGAGTTAAACCAACAATTGAGGTATGGTAACCACTACGTCGAACTAAAAGTTCATTGCATTTTTTGCAATGGGTATCACTACCTATATCATCATGAATATTTCCTAAATAAACATAATATAAGCCAGCTTTTTGAGCCATTTCGTAGGCTTTAAGAAGGGTCTTCACTGGTGTTGGAGGAATATCTAATTTATAATTGGGAAAATATCTTGAGAAATGTAATGGTATCTCTGGTCCTAATTCATTCAGAACAAAATTGATTATTTCAAGTAATTGTTTATCAGAATCATTTTTTCCGGGTATTAGTAGTGTAGTCAATTCTAGATGAACCTTTTTTTCGTGCATCATTTTACATGTTCGTAAAACAGCTTCTTGATGTGAAACCTTACACAAGTCCTTATAGAACGCCTTATCACCCTTAAGATCAACATTTGCGGCATCAATATATGGGAGTAGTTCTCTTAATGGTTCTTCCTCAATATAACCATTAGTAACCAAGATATTCTTTATCCCTTTTGCTTTCACTAATTTCGCAGTATCATAAACCCATTCATACCAAACAAATGGTTCGTTATAAGTATATGCTACACTAGCACAACTTGAATGTACTGCTTCTTGAGTTGCCTGTTCGGGAGTTAATTTTTTCAAGCCATAGGTCTCTTCAGGTTCTGCTCGTGAGATATGCCAATTCTGACAGAATTGACAAAAAAGATTACAACCAATTGTACCAAAACTATAAGCATATGACCTAGGTTTAAAATGATATAGAGGTTTTTTCTCTATAGGATCTCTTGAACCTGAAGTTGCTAAACCATAATTTAAGCTATACAGTTTCCCATTAACATTTATTCTTACATTACAACGTCCTTTTTCTCCAGATTTTATTTTGCAAAGATTTGGACATAATATACATTTTAAACTGGAAGCTTCAAGTGGTTGATAGTATTTCGCTTCTTGCAGCTTTTGCATAATTTGTACTCCTCATTATATCAAAGCTACTTTTGTATTAATTAGTTAAACGGTCAAAAAGAAAAATAGTAAAAGAAGAAAGAAAAGAAAAAAAAGTAATTATTCTATCTTCCGAACTTACTTTGAAGGTGATTGCTTCTCATTCCTTGGTTTAAGAAATCTTTTTGCTTCTGACTTTAATTTTTCTTCAAGTTCCATTTCGTAAGATGTTATTCCTGATTTGAATTTCTCTATTATTCCAGTTTCATCTTTTACTAGGGCTGATTCAAGAACTTCCCAGAATCGTGCAACAGGAATTATGTTTACTTTTCCAAGTTGCTCATCGTCTAAAACAATATCACTAAAGTTTCCTAAAGGAACAATAACTGTTTTTATGCCAGCTTCTATTGCTGCTTCTACTTTGAAAGTTGCACCGCCTATTGGTAAAACTTCTCCTCGAACAGATAATGAACCAGTCATAGCAACATCTTGTCGAATTGGGATATTTGTTAGAGCAGAAACAACAGCAGTAGCAATTGATACACTTGCACTATCGCCTTCAACACCTTCATATGATTGTAAAAATTGCACATGAACATCGTGTCGTGAGATATCAATACCTGTATACTTCTTGATGATTGCACTAACATTTAATACGGATTCTTGAGCAATATCACCCAATTTACCAGTAGCAATGATCTTTCCTTCTTGGTTACTAAGTGCGGGAGTTACTTCTGCTTCTACATTCATAACAATACCGCTTCGTTCACCAAGAACAGCTAAAGCATTAACTCTACCAACTAATGCCCCTTCATTTAGGATGATTTGATAAGCACGTCTATTTTCAATGTATTTTTCAGCTATTTGCTGTTCTAATGGACCTGCGAGTGATTTTGCATTAATAACATGTTCCATTTTAGTTACAGATGAACCTAATTCTCGAGCGATATCACCAGCAGCTCGGATTAAACCACCCATTTCTCTAAACATTAGTGTAAGACTATTTTTCTTACTTGCACGTCGACGAAATTCTCGTATGATCTCTTCTACAGCTTCTTTTGAAAAGTGTGGTATGCGTCCATCCTTTGATACTTCTTGAGCAACAAATCGAACGATTTTATTTCTGTTTTCAAGTGTATCAGGCATTACTAAATCCATGTAAATTTCATACCCATATCCACGAATCCTTGAACGTAAAGCAGGATGCATATTCTCCATTGTTGGAAGATTTCCTGCAGCAATGAGAATAAAATCACAAGGAACAGGTTCTGTTCGAACCATAGCACCACTACTGAGCTCACTTTGACCGGTAATTTGGAATTCTTTTTCTTGCATAGCAGTTAATAATTGTTGTTGTGTTCGCATTGCTAAAGTACCAATTTCATCACAAAAGAGTACTCCTTTGTGTGATTTATGAATTAATCCTGATTCCACACGTTCATGGGCAGGTGTTCCTAACCCACCAGATTGGAAAGGATCATGACGAACATCGCCCAATAATGCACCTGCATGTGCACCTGTTGCATCATTGAATGGTGCATGGGTTTGTTGACTAGTATCAACTAGTAACTTCGGTACAAGATTTTCAGAGCGACTCCGAAGTTGGCCCATAACTAAAAACGAAAAGAATGATACAAAAGTACCAAGAAGTATTAATATTGGTCGAAAATCAGCATTATCCAATTTAGCAAAAATAACATAGAGCATTATTGCTAGAGGAATGATCAAACTGAAAATCATTCGTAAGTTTTGTCCTTTTGCTGATTTTTCCATATATCTATCGATGATCCTTCTACCTTCACCTGATCCAATAGTAACGATCTTTGGGGTATTTGGATCCTTTCGATTTGGAACACAAAGAATATCCTCTAAATCTTCTCTTGGGAGAAGTTCAGCCATAGCTGCACCTAACATGCTTTTACCAGTGCCAGGCTCACCTATGAGAAGTACATTCCTTCTTTGAATTGCAGCTTTCTTAACTAAATCAACAGCTCTCTTTTGTCCTAGTACTTGGTCAATAAGTCTTGTGGGTACAGGTATTTCAGCAGTTGTTTTAATGTTAACATCAATTAATGGTTCCATCTCATCTGCTTTGGTGCCAAATTTTTTTGCTTTACTGTCGCTCATATTAATCTCTCAGCAAATATAGTTTAATTGATTAAACGGAAATTTTCCATATGTAAAGAACATCTTTCTATATCTACTAATTCTTACATAAATATATAACCGATTTTTCTTTTAAAGACTAACAATTACTTTGATTATTTCCATTTGTTACAACGGTATCTACATCACTCTATAATTAAAAACTTGACTAAAATAATGAATTTTCATAGATTTTAAGCCTTTTCGCACAAAAATTACAGTCTCAGTCTTAAAATAATTACAACCTTATGTAAACTTTTTAAGTTGATATATATCAATATATATTATGAGCTAAAATGCTCTGGATTATGATTTAACCTAAATTAAATTAGGTGGTGTAAACTATTAAGATAAAATCAATAGCTCTTGTAGGGATAATAGTTTCATTATTTGTTGTAGGCAGCTTCGCAGTCCAACCAGCAAGTACTGATTCAATTGACCCCTTCTTTACATTAGTAGCTAAAACAAATGGTGGAGGTACAAGACCTGATTACCTTAACTTCTTAAGACAACATTTAGCAAGAATTGGTATAGATGTTAATGTTATCATTCAAGACTGGCCCACATTTGTTGGAGAATTGATCGCCTTTAGAGATTTCGATATTTGTTATGTCGGTCTCCAAGGAGGCGGTGCGGACCCAGACTTTACTGGTGTCTATGACGAAAACGGCTCACTCAACTTGTTCGGGTACGATACCAGCATGGACTGGGATGATGACCTTAATACCGGACTTAATGAATGGTACATGAAGCAAGGTACTCTTATTATGCCTCCTGACTCAGAAGAACGTGTACAACACTACTGGGATTGGGAACAATATATGATGGATAAAATTAATCCACTCTTACCAACTTTTGCTCCAAAAGGTTATAGTTCTCAATGGTCAAACCTTAAAGGTTATAACTATACTGACGGAATCCTCCAATCTTGGGGTAAAATGTACTATGATGGTTCTCACACAGGACAATTAAGCACAAATGAATTAGTCATAACTGATGCAGCCTGGTCTGATTTGAACCCCTTGTTCCAAGATGATACTTCATCATCAAGAATTAGTAATGCTGTTTTAGATCCACTTATCTGGTATGATGCTGATTTAACTGCTTGGCCACATTTGGCTAAAAGTTATACCTATTTAAATGATACAACGATCGAAATTAAAGTTCGTGAAGGCATTAAATGGGCTCCAGGTCCAGATGCAATGACCGGTTATGAATTAGACATCAAAGATGTTTACTTTACCCTTTATGCATGGAAGACTGTTTCAAATGATGTCCACATTTGGGACTGGGTCGAAGATATGGAAATTGTCGATCAATATACCATGAAGATCTATGTTGATGCAGATAGTTCCACTCCAGGTAATCAAGCGTTTGCTCCTTCATTACCACAATTATCTACCAACATTTTACCAGAACATTACTTGAACCAAACTCAAGAAGGTGATGGTGTTACCCCAGATGTAAATCATCCATCCTGGAATACCTTTACAACCAACGCTTTTGGTACAGGTTTGTTTGAAATCGCTGACTTTACAGATGGTGTTGAAACATCTCTTACAGTTAATACTGAATGTTGGAAACTAGATACTGCAATCACCAGTGATCCAGCTTTAGATTTTGAAAGACGATTTGGTGATTTTTCAGGTGGTTTAACCCAATACAGAATCAGAATTATTCCTGATAGACAAACAGCTATTCTCGAATTTAAAGCAGGTAAAACTGATATTGAAATAGTAACTGACTTCCCAGACACAAGAGATGAAATGTTGACTGATCCAGACTTCACAATCCAATCTGATACAACATTCGCATATGGTTTCTATGGTTACAACATGCGAGAATCTAGACCACAAGTTGGTGATAGAACCCTTAGCACAATCGATCCAACATATACCAACGGTTTAGCCCTCAGAAAAGCTATGTCATATGCAGTAGATAGACAAGAAATTAATGATGTTGTACACAAAGGTGAATGGACATTGACCGACTGGCCTATTTATCCAAAGATGGGTATTTGGTGTAATCCTAACATCATTAGATACAACTTCAATCTCGACAAAGCACGAGAATTCATGGCAATAGCTGGATTTGGATCATATACTCCTCCAGTTCCTGGATTCACATTATTGGTTACCCTCTCTTCAATTATGTTAGTTGCTACTGTAGCAGGCTTAATCATCAAAAAGAAGAAATAAGTAATCAAACTGTTAAATTTAATTAATAGCGGGGATCATTCCCTGCTTTTTCTCTTCTTTTTTATAAACCTAAAATTAAAAAAAATGAAATCTTTTTAATATTCAATGATTTATTGTTTTTTAGAGAAAACTTTCTATTAACAATTAGGATAGGATGTGAGAGTTATTATTAAAATAACTAATAATAAAAAAATGGTTATTTTTGGAGTTATTTTAACAGTTTTTATAGTAAATATTGTATCAATTCAACCTTTAGAGACTAATGGTATAGATCCATTATTTACCTTAGTTTTTAAAACAAATGGTGGAGGTCAAAGACCTGATTATGGTAATATGCTCAAACAATATTTGGCAAGAATTGGTATAGATGTTAATGTTATCATTCAAGACTGGCCCACATTTATTGGAGAATTGATCGCCTTTAGAGATTTTGACATTTGTTATGTCGGATTCTCAGGAGGCGGTGCGGACCCGGACTTTACTGGTGTTTATGATGAAAACGGTTCACTCAACTTGTTTGGGTATGATACAAGCATGGACTGGGATGATGAACTTAATACAGGTATCAATGAGTGGTACATGAAGCAAGGTACACAAATCATGCCTCCTAATTCCCAAGAACGCATTCAACATTATTGGAATTGGGAGCAATATCTAATGGACAAAATCTGTCCAATGTTACCTATGGTTTCTCCCAGAGATTACTACGCAATATGGAGTGAGCTAGAAGGATATAATTGCTCAAAAGGAGTTTTACAATCTTGGGGGGATATGTACTGGACTGATTCACATAAGGGCCAGCATGACACTAATGAATTAGTTTTGGCTGACAATGCTTGGATGGATTTAAATCCCCTATTTCAAGACGACACCGCTTCAGCTTTTATTAGCAGTGCATGTATGGATCCATTATTATGGTATGATTCTGATGGTAGTGTTTGGCCTCATTTAGCTAAGAGTTTTACCTTCATTAATGATACTACTCTTGAAATTGTAGCACGAGAAGGTATAAAATGGGCTGACGATTTTGAGGGAAATTTCACTAACGAATATTTCGATATCAGGGATGTTTATTTTACAATCTATGGTTGGCTGTATACACATGGTGATACCCAAACATTGGATTGGATTGAAGATATGGAGATTATTGATGATATGACAATGAGGTTTTATATTGACGGAGACGATACAACACCCGAAAATGAACCTTATACGCCATGTTTAGAATCATTAGCTATGAAAATTTCGCCAGAACATTATTTGAACCAAACTCAAGAAATTAATGGAGTTACTCCTGACATTGGTCACCCATCATGGAATATCTTTGCTACTCATTGTTTTGGTACAGGATTATTCCAAATTGATAGTTTCTCTTTGGGAGAAGAAACAATATTAGAGGTTCGACCTGACAGCTGGTGGGTAAACGATAGTATCACCTCTGATCCTGATTTAGATTGGGAAAGACGTTTTGGAGACTTTACAAATTATCTGGATCAATTACGTGTAAGTATAATCCCTATTGAAGAAGAAGCTTTAAGTGAATTAAAAGCTGGTTATGTTGACCTCAGAGCTATTAGTAATTCACCTGTTGTTGTTCAAGAATATTCAACTAATCCAGATTTTGCTGTTCAAAATGATAGCACCTATGCTTTAGGCTTTTATGCATTCAATATGCGTGAAACAAGACCTGTGATAGGTAATAGAGAACCATATTATAATGATCATTCAATGTCTAAAGGACTAAGAGTTAGGAAAGCTATTTGTTATGCAATAAATAAAAATGAAGTCAATAGGATTATCAATGGTGATGGATGCGATGTTGTCTATTGGCCTATTTATCATAAAATGAGTATTTGGTGTAACCCCAATATCATTAGATATGATTTTGATATTGATAAAGCTAGAGAATATATGGAATATAATTATCCAGATTGTTGCTCAACAATACCAGGTTTAACTTCAATAATATCTATAATCTCCTTAACTTTTATTGCTGCAATAATAACAATCAATTATGAAAGGAAGAAACAATGAAATTAAAGCTGGATAATTTCCAGCTATTTTTAATCTTTTTCCAGTTAATTTTAATAGATGTTCAGCTAGCTGATTGTAAATAATGAACTTCATTAGAAGGTATTTATTATGTTATCAAAAAATTATCATTATAAGTTCTTCATTCTTTTTTTGGTCGTAATTATCCTATCAAATGGTCAAACAATTAAGTCAATTGTAGATTTCAAAGTAAATGTTGAAGTTCAAATAAATGAAAATACTGTTGTATTAAATACTCTTGAATATCATGTAGTTACAATTAATGCTACAGAAGGAGAAGCTCTCAGTGGTTTTTGGGAAGTCTCACCTGCAGATATATTTTCTCCACCTTTTCTTGTTTTTATTGTTGATAGTAATAATTTAGCTATCTGGGAATCAAGTACTAATCTTACACAAGCAATTAATCGCATACCTTCAAGTGAAATTCTTTATCTTTATGATCCTTATTTTAGAATAGATGATATTATAGGAGATAATTATCGTAGTGCAAATATTAATGTAAAAGTACCAAAGACTGGCTTATGGCATTTGGTTTTATTTGCAGGTACAAGTCTACTACCTTTAACATTTAGTTGGGATATCGATGTCATTGAAGGAAAGCTACTTGATATTATTTTATATAGCTTTTTCGGTTTTTTCACCATTGTTGGTATGACTATTTTTATTATTAAAATATTCAAAGATAGAAAACTTTCCCCTGAAAAAGAATTGGCGATGATTATAAGAGATCAATCTCAAATTAAAAAGAAAGAACTTGAAGGATTAGGTTCATTAGAAGAAGCGAACGAAGAATATATTGATAATTAAAACCTAGTAATAATCTAAGTGAATAAATAGTGTCCAGCAATCTAAATATGGCTAGCTCTCCTTCCGAGATCAATCGTAATCTTTGTCAACGATGTCAAGGTTTTAGAAAATTATGCGGCCATTTAGCTTGTCCTATACTTATTAAAGCTAAATCAATTGCTGAAATACAAAAAACATTTCTAAAAACAGATTTCTTTGGTGCTTCTCCACCAGGATTCTTTGTGGGTGAATTTGGGTATCCAAAAGTAACGATTGGTCCTTTGGTACCACCAATTTCTTCAGAAGATACTTCTATTTATGACGCTGAAGAAATGTGGATCTTTAAATCAATGGATGAAATCATTGGTTATAGAACCTCGCTTGTCAGAGGTAAAAAAGAAATCAGTGTCAAAAAAGCCAAAGAACCTGGCGATATTCTGCTTGAGACTACTCAAGAATTGGTTATGGCTAGTAAACCGGTAGATACCGAAATGTCATTTATTAAGCGTCCTAAATTAGATATTAATTTCTCACCTCGAGTAGCTCCATCAGGACCATCAGGTATAATCAAACAAGCAAAATTAACAGAAAATCCAAAAATTCCTCGAGTGGTGGATAAAATTGTTAGTGATAGTGATCTAAAAGCAATAGATGGTGTTCTCAAACTTCATGATGATAAGATAAATCAAAGACATATTACGCGGTTACTTTCTGCAGGTTTATTTGGAGTAAAGAAAAATCGTCGTTTAGTTCCCACAACTTGGTCAATTACTGCTGTTGATGATATTCTTGGCAAGAATTATTGGAAAGGCATTTTGAGCAATCAATGGATCAATGAAGTTCGTATTTTCAGTTATAAAGCATTAGGAAATTTGGTTGCCATTTTTCTTTATCCCTCAGCTTGGATGTTTGAAGCATTTGAATATTGGTTCATTGGTTCTGGAGACGATATGGCTATTGATTGGGAAACCTGGAAAGGAAGAAAAACTTATGCAAGTGATGTTGCAGGTGCTTATTACTGTACGAAACTTCAAGTTTTGGAATACCTTGATTATATACAACGTCAAGCAGGCTGTTTTCTATTTATGGAAGTTGATAAAGAATGGATTCCATGTGGCGTATGGCGATTTAGAGAAATAGCGAAAGAAGCCTTAAAGCAAAGACCAATTATCGCACCAACAATGGAGAAAGGATTTGAGGAACTCAAAAAGATAGTAAAATATCCATTAGAAAAATATCTTGCTAGAAGTAATACTTACAAATTAATTAAAACTCAGCGAACCCTTGAAGACTTTTTCCCCAAAGATATTCATGGGTAAAAAAAAATAAAAAATAAGAGGAGAAGAATTATTTCTTCCTCTTTTTAACCATTCTATAAGCATTGGCTTGTATACGATCACCTGCACGAGATGCACCCGATGCTTCTTCTTTTATAACATCATCAATTTCTTCCATCTCTTCTGCGAGATAGGCTTGAGCATCTGCTGCTTTTGGTGCTACTCTTGCTAGTGTTGATTGCATATCCTTCATCATTTCTTTGCTTTTCTTACGATCTTCTTGCATCACTTGTGCTGCACGTTGAACAGTATATCCAGCAATAAGATCTGCGTCAAGGTCCTTCTCTATTTCTTCTTTTATTTCAGAAACTGTAAGCTCTTTCTCAATAACACGAATTCGCTCATTATCATTTTCATCTTTATAGCGAACTTGTACTTGAACAGGAACTTTTTCACGATCCTTCATTTCTTTCTTTGGTTTGAATTCAAAAGAAATCGATCGTGATTTTGTTAATCCTCCAAGTGAGATATCTTCTCCTGATTTAATGTTGTCTGCTCTTGCTCCAGCACCACTAAGGTTTGATAATTCAATTCCCTTGGGAACGACTACTTTGATTCGAGCATTTCGACCAATAATTTCGTCTCCAGAAATCAATGAGAAACTATCCTGTAATTCTGAAAGATCGACATAGAAAAGATCACCACCAGTTATTTCTGGAAGCTGAGCAAGAGATTTCAATTCAAGAGAACCTTCTCCAGCTATGCCTACTATGTCTAATACAATACCGTTCTTTTTAAGTTCTTCAGCAATCATTCGGTAGAATTGCTTCCCTTCAGGACTTGCTCCTGATAGACTACCAATACCTACATTAGCCATCCCATCAGTTAAAAGCAATATTCTTCCTGTTCCTGTTGCTATAGACATAATTCTAGCAGCTACTACAGCAGGACCTAGAGCGGTAGAATTCATATCACGCATTTTTTGGATGGTTTTTTGCCAATCTTTTGCTGTTGTTTTGATTGTCATATTGGGTAATTGTTTTCTAACCCAACTATTATCAGCGACTTTCTTCTCTATTTCTTTAACATCATAGAGAATATCACCGCTCAATGTTTCAACTACTTCCCCTTCTGGAGAGTAAATATAGAGATTACTTTCAAAAGCAACTACGCCAAAGATAGCATCTGCTTTTGATTTTGAATAAGCCTTAACAGTTGAAATAAGACTTTGCTTAACACCCTCTAGTTTAGCTCCAGCCATCGAACCAGAAATATCAAGTGCAGCTATTAGGGAATTACCTTTCTGAATTCCTTCTCCAAAAGCGGGTTTAATTTTATCAGGGGGAATAAGCCAACCCAAATAAGCATTGATATTTGTTGGTAAATCTTTTGGATCTATTACATTAAGTGATCCACAGAAAAGGCAGTTAAAAAAAGTGCCAATTTTTGCGTTCGTCTGAATTGTTTGAATGTCAGTGATAATAGCTCCACAATTAGAGCATATTATTGGTTTCCCCTTAATATCTGGTTTAGTATCTTCAAATTCACTGAAAGATAACTCACCGATTAAGGGAATATCTTCTAAGAGCTTCTCGGTGGCGGGTATTTTATCGCCTGTTGAGAATTTCATACCATGTGTCATTTTATGTCACGAGACAGTTTAGCGATTTTCACAAATATAAAGCTATGTAAATTGGAATTTGTTTGAGAAAAGAATATTTTTAGTGAAAATTCTTTTAGATGAATTATAAGCCTGGTTTTATTTCACCTAAAATTCGGAGAAATCGGGTAATGATTTTTTTAATTGATTCTTTTCTGTCGTCATCTGTTAGGGATTCATTTTTTGATAATTGAAGAAGATCTTTAAATCCATCTTTGAAAAAAATCCTTGAAGCAATAGAACCTGTAATATTAAGTAATCTTGAACGAATGGTTTGAATAATTTCATATGTCTTCATAGTAAGTATACCTTGCTCTCTTTTTAATGCATAAAGCTCTTTTCCTACTTCTTGACTTATTATTTCTTGCTGGTTTAATTTTTCAGTGATTGTTTCTTCTGACCATTCAAGAATTTCTTCATTAAAAGAATTAGAAGCATCAAGTAATAATTTATTAAATTTTGTAGTATAAGGTATAATTATTTGATGATGATTTTTTGTTAAATTAATTATTTTTACAGGTTTGCTTGGGATATCTACTTGAGTTTTGATTTTTGCTAAAGGATCTCGAAATGATTTTTGTTTCTCATCTTCAGGTAAAAAATTATCTTTTAAGTTTTGATCAGTTTCTTGTTCCCTTTGCAGCAGAAATCTAGTTCTGTAATAATCTAATTGTTCTTCCCAACTTTCTGTTTCAATGAATGTTATTGATTCTACAAAACTTTTGATTTTTGATGATAATTCAAAAAGAGGTGTTGTTTCTATTTCCTCCTTAAAGCTTAGAAATTTGAACACCAGATTTTCACGCTCTTCTATCAGAAGGTCGAGCTTTTCTCTCAGAAAGCTTAAAGCATCCCCTGTTGTAGAATCCGTTTCCCTTAAACTATAAACCACTTCCTTAGTTTCTGTTAGCTGTAATTGTCTATTTTCAGTGGTCTGCTGTTCTTTCAAGTAATTTATTTTAACTTCATATCCAGAACAAGCTGTTGAAATGTAAATCATTAATTTATCAAAACATTCTTCTGATAGAGGAAAAGATTCCTCTATATGTGTTTGACAATCATTAAGAATTTTCTCTATCTTTGGTGTTAAAACTAATTTCACATGAGGGATATCTTTTGGGGAACTTTTCTTATTGGATTTTTTGAACAAATTGAAACAACACCATAGAGCAAATTATTCTTCATTTTGTATCGGATTTTGCTTTTTTTGTTTCGTTTGAATTCTCATTGTAAAATAGCTGCCAATCCCTACTAGAATTATTAGGATTGGTAATAATATTATTGTTATTAAAGCGCCTTCCTCTTTATTAATAACTTCTTTAATTAAATTCCAAATAAAAATACCAAAAAGGCTTGTTGACAATATGAAACCAAAGAAAGGTATAATGAATTTTGCTTTGATATTTTTCCTTAGAATCAAACTTGATAAAGTCATTAAAGAAAATAATAATAGAAATATGGAACTAGCTAATTTTGCTATTTGTTCCAAGTTTAATGTTAATGTCATAACTAATATTATACCACTTATTAAGAGAATACTAATATAGGGTACACGACCTTTTTTGGAAACTTTGCTGAAGAATGTTGGGAAAACTTTTTCTCGAGCCATAACATAAGCTAATCTTGATGAACCGTATAATGAAGCATTAAATGCACTTGCAGTTGAAAAGAGAGCCCCTATAGTAATAAGAATAAAACCTGCAATGCCTAGAATAGGTTGAGCAGCATACGCTAAAGCATATTCAGCTTTACTGGGATCGTCAACAAATACTTTATAGGATGTTCCTCCCAAAGTTGTAAATGCTACTAACAAATAGATAATTGAAGCAATGATTATAGTGGTGTAAATAGAACGGGGAATATTTTTCTCGGGATTTTGAATTTCCTCTGAAGCATTAGGAATAAGTTCCATACCTTCAAAGGCAACAAAAAGGATAGAAGTACCTACCACAGCTAAAGCTAATCCCTGTATAATATTATCAGTTGGTTCTCCATCAAAACCAATAAAAAAATCACTTAGATTCTCTTTAGCACCCCTTATAGCAGCAGGTATTGTTATAGCTATAAAAGTCAAAAGTATAATCAATTTTGCTAAGACAATAATATTCTGAGATTTCCCTGTTTCCTTTACTCCTTTCAAATTAACCAATGTGGAAAGACCTATTATTAATGTTGAAAAAATTGAAAAGATTAATCTAATCCAACCATTTTCTACAAGATCACTAGGTGTGATAATATCTATCAAATGGGCAAAATAAATCCCAAAAGTATAAGCATAAAGTGAACATGAAGCTAAATAACCGATCCATAACAACCATCCAAATATACCCCCAAATTTATCACCATAAGCGGCTTTAGCAAAGGTATAACTACCACCAGCTGATTGATATTTTACAGATAATTTTGCATAAGAATAACCAAATAAAATCCCTAAAATACCTCCAAAAAGAAAGGAAAGAATTGCTGCAGGACCAGCAAAACCGATAACTATACCCAAAACACTAAAAACACCGCCCCCTATAGTTCCTCCAAGACCTATACTTAGAGCTTCCTTAAATCCTAATTCTCGTGAAAGTTCTCTTTCGGTAATAATTCCTATAGTAACTGATTCGTGTGAATGGTTATTGTTGTCAACTTTATCGATCGACTTCTTTACAAGTTGAATTTCTTCTTTATTCACACCTTTGATTTCATCCATTACTATAACCTTCATGAAAACTAATTTTATATTTTGTATCCTTTTTATGATTTCCTAGATTCATCTTAAAAACTTACGCTTCATTCAGAATGTACTTAGGTATCTGAAATTTCTACTCTAACATATTTCCTTATGAAAAATCACCATTACTGGGCATTCACTTTTATTATAGATTTCATTGGTATCTGTACCAAATAATCCAAAGAACTTTCTTGGAACATAAGGAACACCCATGATAGCTAAATCAGCTTGTTCCTTATTAAGAAATTGACTAATAGATCGACCAACGTCTCGACCTACTATTACCTTAGTTTTCATTGGAAACATAAGCATGGTAGTGTACATTCCAGCTTGCTTTACGAATTTCTTTTCTTCTTGTTGGAAGATCTTATTATCACTATTCAATATTGGAACTGTTTCAGGAATAATAATGCTATGAAGGAGAGTTATATCAGCATCTCGAGATTCTCCAGTATTTGCTATAGCAATTGCTAATTGAACTGCTGAAATTTCACAATTGTTTTGTGCTCCAATAGGAACAACTATTTTCCTAGGTGAAATATTTGATCCATAAGTTACCCAATCTTTTATTGGTGACCTAATGATCATAACAGAATGAGGGCTTTTTCGAGCAACCTTTTCAGCAATACTACCAGACAAGCGCTGGAATAATCCCTTTCGTCTACTCATCATTATGGTTAATTTTGGGGATAGATCGTTAATTTCCTTGAGAATGATAGAATCAGGAGTAGACCATTTAGATGCTTCAATAATATTGACTTCTAGATTTACCTTTAATTTCTGAGCACGTTCTTTTATTCTCTCAATTTTTTTTTGAAAATAATCTTCTACTTTTGTAGATTTGCTTACTATATGCAAAATGTATAAATGAATTCCAAAATATTCTGCGGTAGTAAGTGCTACAAAAACAGCATCCCGTTCAGAGGGATATCCCATTAAAGGCAGCAGTATTTTGTCACCTGGACCGCCAAATAAGCCTGCGTCTAAATCAATACTATCTAGTGTCATATTTTGTTTTAGATCTCCTTAATTACTGATTTATATGAACGTTCTTTAACTTTTAGTAGTTGTAAATTAATGACAATACTAGCAAATATATTTACCTCATAAACAAATATCTTTCATGCAAAAAAAATCCTCAAAGCAAAGGTTTTTTATTGCTTGCACGAAAAGGAGAAATCATTCTAAGTTTGAGAGACATTAGAATAGTACAGGAAGGCTTAACAGTTGGCAGAAGTAGCTCCACGATCAGGATTTGATTACCTATTCAAAACGATAGTTGTAGGTGACGGAGCAGTTGGAAAAACAGCAATTACTTATCGATATGCTACTGATAAGTTCCAAGAAAATTATAAAATGACTATTGGTGTCGATTTTACAATTAAACAATTAATCATTAACGATAAACGAATTAAATGTCAAATTTGGGATACCGGAGGACAGGAACGATTCTCAAAAATCCGACCATTATATTATCGAGGTTCACTTGGTGGATTGGTAGTTTTCGATGTCACCAAAAGAGATTCTTTTGAAAATTTGGATAAATGGTTAGGTGAAGCATTAACAAATTGTAAAGATATCCCATTAATTATTGTAGGAAATAAAATTGATTTAGAAAATAGAGTTGTTACTGCTAAAGAAGCAAGAAGCTATGCATTAAGTAAATCCAAAAAGGTAGGGTATAAAATACCTTATCTTGAAACTTCTGCAAAAACTGGTGAGACAATAAAGAAGGTTTTTGATACATTAATTAAAACAATGGTTTTACAAGCAGAAGGTTCAATGCTAGAGAAAGAAAAGAAAAATAAGTAAAGAAGCGCCCTTTTACAAGGACTTTTTTCAGGTTATCCTCGGCTTTTAATATAATAAAAATTAAGGACCTGGTGTAAAGAATGGTGGCGCTTCTTCAGGTGGGCCAATAGTTAATGTAGCAGTCACCCAAAGTAAAATCAATGCTCCAAAAAGCAAGATTAAACCCAATCGTTGATTTTTCCAGAGTTTTATCATTTTATTCTTAGACCTCCGCGAGGAGAAATCATGTTTCTCGAAGTAACCTACAAGTAATTTTGTTTAAAAAGGTCTAAATTGAGTTTCAGAAAGAAAAAAATGATAAAAAAATAATACAACCAGTTCTCAAGAAGAGAACGGTTGGTCTAATCAATTAATTAATTATAGATTGCACAATTTTTGCAAGTAATCCCATTCTTGATCGACTGCTGCTTGGAATTGAGCGATAAGATCATCTCGTTTTTGAGGTTTGAATAAGTGTCTAAATCGACCTTGACCTTTAAGGTACTCTTCAATTGGTAGTTTTCTTTCAGGTTTATTGGCGATAGCCTTACTCTTAGCACTAAGAACATACTCACGGCCATCGTAAATTTCGTAGAGGGGGAAGTAACAGGTATCAATGCCTTGTTGAGCAACTTGAACTGAAAGTTCTTCAGGGAAACGCCATCCTCTTGGGCAGGGCATGTCTACCAAAATGAATGCTGGGCCGTCTACGTCAAGAGCTTTGCGTACTTTGGTCATCATATCACGATGAGCTGCGGGGGAAGCAGTAGCTACATATTGAACTTTGTGGGCTGCTGCAATTGCAACCAAATCCTTTCGCCATTGCATTTTACCTGGTATAACTGAACCTGCGGGTGAGGTTGTTGTTGCAGCATACATTGGAGTGCCACCTGAACGTTGGATACCTGTATTCATGTAGGCACCATTTGTGTAACAGATGTAAACGAAGTCATGACCTCGTTCGAGAGCACCACTGAGTGATTGGAGACCAATATCATAGGTACCACCATCACCAGCAAAGGCAATAATATCAGGCATTTTTTCTAATTTACCCTTACGAACCATTGCTCTGTAAGCTGCTTCCGCACCACTAGCAGTTGCAGCAACATTTTCAAAAGCATTATGGAACCAAGGAACTCGCCAAGCGGTAAAGGGATAAATTGTAGTAGCAACTTCCATACAACCAGTAGCATGGAAAACAGTCACATTTTCAGGATCTGTTACGAGAGTAGCACAACGAGCAATTGTTCCAGCAGTACAGCCAGGACAGAGTCTATGGCCTGGTGCTAAACGATTTTTCTCTCTAATAAGATCTTTTGCTTTTGGAATCTTAACATTTTTTAATTCTTCAGTAGAAACCATTTTTCATCGTCCTCCTACTTACGTAAACCTATCCACTCAATGGGAACAGCCTTTTCTGCTCCTTTGTGTTTGAGAACTTGTTTGTAGACGTATTCGTATTCTTTTACATCAACATCTCTTCCACCAATTCCAGCTACAAAACCAAATACTTGTGGTCGATCTTTGTAATCATATAATGATGCCTTAAGATCAGAGTAAAGTGCTGGTCCAGGGGAACCGAAAGTAAGGTCTCGATCAATTACTCCTACAGCTTCAACATTCTTTAATGCTTTAGCTATTTCTTCATCTGGGAAAGGTCGGAAGGTTTTCACTTTTAGCATGCCAACTTTTTGACCTTCACTTCGAAGTTTATCAACAACATATTTTGTGGAACCAGCTAAAGCGCCCATAGTAACAAAGGCAGTTTCAGCTCCATCCATTTTATATTCTTCAACCATCTTGTAGTTTCGACCAGTAATCTCACCAAATTCTTTGAAAACTTTGGGCATAACCTTTCGAGCAGCAGTCATAGCTAATTCTTGTTGATATTTAACTTCCATATAATAATCAGGAAGAGCTAATAAACCAGAGGAAACGGGATTTCCTGGTATTGTTGGATATTTCATTACACGATCTGGTAAGAACGCTTTAACGAAATCTCTATCCAAAGGATGAACTCCTTCAAGAGCATGGGTTAAAATAAAGCCATCCAAGCCAAACATTACAGGAAGGGAGACTTCTGGAGTTTCACCTATTTTGAAAGACAAGAATGTAGTGTCATAAGCTTCCTGAGCGGATTCAGAAAACATAGAAATCCAACCAGTGTCTCTACAAACAGTTTGGTCAGTAAGTTCACCATGGATGTTAATAGGACCACTTAGAGCTCTGTTAGCAACAGCCATAACAATAGGCAATCTTGATGCAGCAGCTATGAAAAGGATTTCATACATTAAAGCAACACCTTGACTAGCAGAAGCAGTAAAAACTCTTGCACCAGTGACACTAGCACCAACGCAAGCACTCATAGCACTATGCTCGGATTCGACACAAACATATTCAGTATCAACTTCACCATTAGCAACGAAATCACTGAAATGTTCGACAATGATAGTTTGAGGGGTGATAGGATAAGCAGCAACAACATCAGGATTGATAACTGCAGCAGCATTAGCAACAGCTTCATCGCCCGTCATACCAATACGTTTACCGGGTTTAGTAGTAGTTTTAGTCATGATTGATCACCTATTGACTCATGTCCTTCATTTCAATAGCATCAGATGGGCACTCTTGTGCACAGATACCGCAGCCTTTACAATAGTCAAAATTCATCACTGGTATTTCTTCTTCATCCATTTCAATTGCTGAATCTGGACATAGGAAGAAACATGTTGTACATTTTGTGCATTTCTCTCTATCTACTACCGCTTTGAATGCACTCCAGTCACCTGTTTTGAAAAATTCTGACGATCCAGCATAAGGAACACTACCTCCTATGGGTAGTTTTTCATAGCCCCATTTTTCGGCTATCCATTCCTTCATTTCTTTTTCTGAAAGGGTATTTTGTTTGGTCATTCTGACTCAACCTCTTCATAGGCTCTTTTTATTGCTTTTACGTTTTTCTCACCGACTGCACCTGGAAATCTTTCCGCTGTTGCTTCACATACATTAGCAAGGTCAACTATTTTTGATACTTTTACCAATGCGCCAAGCATTACTGTATTTGTAATCGGTCTACCTAATTCTTCATTAGCAATCTTGGTAGCATCTACTTTGTAGTATTTTGCTTTTTGTTTGATACCAATCTTGCTCTTTAGCTCGTCCATCGTACCAGGAAAGTTTGCTATTACTGTTCCTCCTTCTTTCAATCCTTTCCCTAAATCGACTGTGCCTATTAGGGTAGGATCAAGAATTACTATTATGTCAGGATTGTGAATCTCTGTCTTCAAAGTAAATTCTTTAGGGGAAATTCGAGTATAACCTTCAATTGGAGCACCAGCTCTTTCCGGACCAAAAGCTGGAAACGCATGGACATATTTATCTTCGACAAGTGCAGCTTCTGCAGCTATTCGTGAAGCAGTTACTACTCCTTGTCCACCACGACCGTGGAATCGGATATCAGTTATATTTTCTCCAACCAATTTTTATTCACACTCAGAGTGATTTTCAATTAGTATTAAGCTTGTTAAATACAAATAAATAAAGTACCAAAACCAGTCTTATACGACTTTTTGATTTTTTCTGTCGTTTTTATTTCTGGTTTTGGATCACTTCAAGTTTTGTGTGCTAAACAAAACCTTCCGTTTTTAATTTTATTCTTCTATCGCATTAAATACTTGCGTTAATTAACATCTAAATGTTACTATTACCAAATTCCTGTAAAGGTTAGTATAGTATATAGCAGACTAAATAAGCCCATGATTACAGTCATTACACCTACCGACATTTTTAGCCACCTATTATTAACTGCTTTTGTTGTGAAAGCAGCTAGTGGTGTAGAAAGTATTCCTCCGATAATTAGATAGGGAGCTAAGCCAAAACTTCCAATATCTAATGGTTCACCATTTATGTGAGTGGTTACAAGATTGGTTATTATATACGTTAGAACACCAACAAAACAGATAATCCCCTCTGAAAGCGAAGTAGAAGCAATAGCATTTCTCCCTTCACGACCAGATAAGATTTGACCTGAAACAGTTAGTGGACCATAACCGCCACCAGAAATACCTTTATTGAATCCTGCAAGAGCTCCTATAGCAGTAACACGTTTAAATGAAAATTTCATGTTTTTCTTGCGAAATGCGAGAATCAAAACACCCATAAAGAAAACCATTACACCAATGTAGACCTTAACACCGAATTTAAAAATGCTATTGAATCCAAACACTACGGAAATGGATGAGGATATTATTGTTCCTAATATACCAAACAATGTCAAAACAAAAACAACTTTACTATCAATAGTAAATGATTTTAGTTTATCCATAAAAGTTTCTTTTACAGGTATAAATACTCCACTTCCTGTACTAGCAACTAGTTCTACATTTGGTTCAGTGCTCACTCTACTTTGAGTCAATGGTATGTCTTTTGCTATTGCTTTAGTGCGCCCGAGAGACATATTCTTGAATAAAGCATGAAAACCTGCAGAGATAAACCCTGTGAAAAATTCTGATACTAAAACAGCGGGAACAATTTGGGATGCTTCAAACCCCATAAAAAGTAATATTGGAGTTAATGTTGTGCCGTATCCCATACCTAATGATGAGTCCATAAATTCACATATCAGAGCTAAAAAACCTACTAATATTAATATCCAACTGAATTCCATAAGTAAATCCATTTTATGACTTCCTTTGTAAATAACTCCGAAAATTTATCCCTAGAGCTGAGAGATAAATCATTCCTTCTTGAGGATGGAATGATTATTTAATTTAATGAGTATATTATATTTTCTCTAATCTATGTGATATGATATTCTAAAAAAAAAGAACTAAATTAATCGTAAATTGATTATTTAAACAAAAAAATTGTTAATAATAATTCCTTGAATTTTATTTAAATCATATATCAATTACTTGATGTTTTTACTATTTATACTGAGAGAACTTCTAGAAAGCTTTTATTTATGAATGATTAAAAATATTCTAGGTCTTATTCTTAGTAGGAGAGCATTAATAGCTAACCATAAAGATGATCTAAAGGTAAAATGAGATAGCTGACTATTAATAGACTATTTGAGTTTGATTAAACAGCTGAACATATGCAATTAGAAGATTCAATGTAAAGGTGAAAACGATGTCATTACTACAAAGATTATTCAAAAAGAAGAAACAAGCAAATATTACTATTTGTGGGTTGGAAAAAGCTGGAAAAAACTCAGTTCTTAATTATCTGATTTACGGAGAATCTAAAACAACAATCCCAACTATAGGAATAAATCTTGATACGAACAATTTACCAAAACTCGATTTAGTGATACATGACCTTGGTGGTTAAGATAGCTTCCAGCTGCTTTGGTCATATATCAATGAGAGATCGAATGCTTTAGTCTATATTATTGATAATACAGATTACGAACGTTTTGAAAAAACTAAGAATATCTATCGCGAAATAATTAATACGTAAATTGATGATAATATTCCTGTTTTAGTTCTTCTGAATAAAGTTGATATTTCAAGAAGAATGACTCGAGCGGAATTTGTCTACCGATTTGGTCTCTTGGATATTCAGGCAAAAATACTCTGGTCTTGTTATGAAACATCAGCAAAAACAGATCAAGGATTGTTTGAAGCATTCACTAATTTCATTCGTCATTTATAAGATGAAGCTTAGTTAAAACTTGATGATTTCTGGGTGATTGATAAAATCCCTAAGAAAATCCTTAAAATAAATTATTCTTTTTTGGTGCTGTTTTTTCGCAGAATTGGAGTTACAAGTTTGAATGAATTTTCCATTCTTACCAATTGTGTTAGTGCAGGTGCAGTAGTAAAAATTATACCTGTAAGAATGAAGAACATTCCAACTAATCGTTGTATGGTAAAGATTTCAATTCCCCAAACAAGTGAAAGGAAAGTCCCCCAAAAAGGTGATGTGAAAGCCAAAGGCATAACAAGAGAAAGCTCACCTTTTTTAATAGCAATATAATAAAGGAGCATGCCAAGAAAACCCGCAAGAATACCCTCAAATAATAAAATGAGAAAGAATTGCTCTAATTTATTTGTAAGAATCCAATGTAATTCGGTTAATAGATGAGAATCCAAAAGACTTGGTCCAAATGAAAATATTGTTACAAGTAAAATGATTGATGATGTTGCTGTTCGCAACGTTATTCCGACAAAGGGAGTAATAGATGCCTTTTTCATCCCTCGTTTGCCAAAAAATGACCCTATCCCCCAACAAATGCCTGTTAAAAGGGCAACATATTCAATACGCCAAGTGAAAATTTCTTGGAAAGAGAGAACTCTACTCGAGATAATTAAAATACCAATGAATGTTAGTAGAAGTCCTGAAATTCTTTGATAGGTTGGACGTTCATCTTTGAAAAGTAAAGCAAGTAGAGTACCCCAAAAAGGTGAAAGAAACGCAAGAGGCATCACAAGAGAAAGTTCTCCTCCGGAAATTGCTAGATAGTAAAGGAACATACCAATCCCCCCAGCTAGAATACCTTCAAAAATAATTATTTGGAATAATCCCCATTTAGATGTTCTCCAAGCATTTGAAACTTCTTTTCGTAAGTTTGCACCTAATTTTTTACCGAAAATAAGGAGAAGAAAAAGAAATAGAATAAGTGATAAAGTGGTCCGTAAAAGTATGCCAACCAAAGGAGAAAGGTAGCCAATTTTCATAGCTCTTTTCCCAAAAAAAGACCCTGAGCCCCAACAAAGAGCAGTAAGGAGAGCAAGCCATTCAATCCTTAAGGTTCTTTGATTTTTCAAATTAGTATCGCACCAAGAGTTTTATTAAAATACATTGATAATAGGATTAAATATAATACTATTTATTCTTCATCGTAATCATTGAAAATCTCTTGTGCATATTCAAACAATTCCTTTGAATCGAATTCATCTTTCTTGACATCAATTATTATTTCATCAGGATCTAAATGAACTAAAGGTTGTTCAAGAGCTTTTTCTTCTGCAATAATTGCTTTCTTTTTCGTTCTACGACGATTAATAAGAATAAGAGTTGTAACTGGTATAGCGATTATTCCTACAGAACCTAAACCAATAGCAAGGGAAGTATAATTCATTGGAATAAAGAACCGATCTAACCTTAAAATTACTAGATTTAGTAACCCATTCGCTAAGTAAACAATGTTATTTTCAACTGTAACACCATTAATGGTTTCATTAGATAGATAATAACCTTCAATATAAGGATTAGTCTGATCTTCTATGTTGATCATATACAATCCATATTCATCGATCCCTATTTCTGTATTAAGATAGATTATATCTGATTCAACAATCAGTTTCTTTAAACAATAATTATCATCAAAATCTCCATGAAGATTATAGGTATTAAAAAGGGAAGGATTATTTGGATCTTCAACATTGATAAAGAAAATATCATAATAAGCAACATAAAAAATAATCTTATTATAAAGAAAGAGATCATAACATTTCTCTGAAATTTCTAATGAACCTAGGAGTGAGAGTGTATAGTTCAGCGTATCTATAGAATATGTTGTTAACGTTATAACTTGAATATCTGTACTATCAACATAATATAATACATCATTTGAAATAATAAAATCTGTCGATAATGAATAAAAATCAAACATTTTAACAAAAGTAATATTATTTTGGAAGTTTGTAAAATTATATATTCCTAATCTATAAAAGCCACCATAACGGAAATTAACTAATAAACATGTCTTATAAACATAAAAACTATACACCGATAAAGTTGTGGTGCCATCAAAATAGGCTATGGACTGTTTATGAATAAGTCTAGGATTGATTTCATGGGAAATATCAAAAATATATAATTCAGATTTATAGGTTAGAGCATAAAGATAATTCCCTTGAATAAGTATTTCTATTAACTGGATGCCTACTAAAAAACGATTTTTAAAAATAGGTGTCTGAGAATTCCTCATACGATAAATCTCTATACCATTAAGGTAATTATTAACATAGGCAAAGTTACCTTTTATTTTCACATCATTTGAATTCCCTCCTAGAAAGAATCTAGCAATAAAAGCTGGTTTACCTTCCTTATCCAGTTTAAATATCTCTAATCCTTGTAGATTGTCAAGAACATAGAGATAATCATCATTTTGTAGCAATTTGAGATGACTGCCAGTATCTGGTAATCTTGAAATGTAAGTAAGATTATGAGGATTTGTTATATCAATTACACGTAATCCATTGCTATAATCTAAAAGATAACAATTATTATTCTTGATAGCAATCGACCTAAAATTACAGTATGAATCAGTTAGAGTATTTATTAGTTGTATTGATGATTTATTTGAGATGTCAAATATCATCATTTTATAAAACGATGAAATATAGATATAGTCATTTACAATAAAAGAATTCACATAGAAAAAGAAAACTCCATTGTGTTGACGACTATCAACTACAAAAGGATTAGAAATATCAGAAAAGTCAATTATAGTAATAATATTAATACCAAATAGATATGCTAAATCATTTTCGATTTTTAACCCATAGATGCTATGAAGAGGACTAAAAATAGTCTCTAATACAGGTTCTTGTGGATTGCTAATATCAAAGATCATGAATTGATAATCATCATGAGCAAAAAGCAAACTATTATTTACATTAATGTTGAATAATCTATATGGAAAAGGAGTTAAAATGCTTGAAAAGAGTATAATTGGGCTCAATGGATTAGAAATATCGAGTATAAACAAGCTTTGACTTATTTGATTTGAAAGAAAAAGAAGATAGTTATTTTCACAAATAAATTTAATGTCGCAAATCTCATCAAAATGATAAAGCAATTTAGGTTTGGATGATTTTGTAATATCTATTGCTAGTAATGGTCCATTAGTAGCAACGAAAGCTATTTTAATATTCGAATAGTCTACAATGCAAAAATCAATTGGATTGCCAAAATTTGTTGCACTTTCGCCTAGTTTTGTACAATTCTCACTAATATAAGGAGTATATTCAATATCAGAATTTGTAGATTCAGGTATTAATATTTGCTCAGAAACCCCTTTTATGGATATAGGTATTTGATTTATCAAAGAAATTATCAGAATGAAGAAATATAAATAATTCTTTGAAAGCTTACGATTTTTAAAACTATGAAGAACCATTAACGTAACCTCCTGGAAGATTTTAATAATTGTTTACGAGAAAGAATCAGGCTTGCAAATAAACCAACAACAACTATTGAAATAAATGGTAAATAAGCTGATTCAGTTAAAACTAAAGGAGAATCAGGATAGTCTGTCCTGTCGAGTGGGTCAGTTCCCGCTTGTATTTCTTCAAAATCAGTATAACCATCATAATCAGTATCACTTCTATTTGGTGCAGTTCCAAGGAGGTACTCCTCATAATTTGTCAAACCATCAACATCTAAATCTAAATAACGATCATCAATTAAAGGATTTAAATCATAGATAACTTCATAACGATCATCCATTAAATCAGAATCTGTATCTGTTGATAAAGGATTAGTGTGATAAATATTTACTTCATTACCATCCGATAAAAGGTCATTGTCAGAGTCTGAGTCTAGAGGGTCAGTATAATAGGTAAAAAGCTCATTACTATCATATAATCCGTCATCATCGGTATCTGCATCTAAAGGATTTGTTCCATAATAAATCTCTAAATCGTCTCTTAGATTATCTTGATCTGTATCAGCTAAATTAGGATTAGTATTTATTGCTGCTTCTTCATAATTTAGTAAATTATCAAAATCTAAATCTAACATTGCGTCAGTAGCATTTAATGGATCTAGATTATATTTTATCTCATACCAATCAAGCATCAAATCCATATCAGTATCAGCTGAATTTGGATCAGTATGATAAACATTAATTTCAAGATAATCAGCTAAAAAGTCATTGTCTTTATCTGAACCTACAATAACAATTAAGTTAGCTGTCAGTAAGAATGTTATATTTGATGAATAAATAAAATCGATATTTTGTATCTGACTATAAGCTACACTTTCATAATTTAGTAGTTTTCCAGAAATTGTTATTATCCCTTCCTTATCCAAATAAAAAACTGTTAAACCTACATAATCGTCAGAAACAAATAAGTAATTGTCTTTTATCCCTAAATCGGTAATTGCGTGATTATGATAATAAGATATTTTATTTACAACTGAAAGCGGTTCGAGAATGGCTGTTACATTATAAATATAGATACAATGGGATGAGTAATAATATGGATCACAAAGTACACATAGAGAACCATTACTATATTCCATATCTTTTGGAATATTATTTATAATTATTATATCTCTAAAAGTTGCTGGATTTATTATATCTGTTACATTAATGAAAATCAATTCATATTGATTGTAATATGTGATTAAATAAATGACATCTTCACCTAAAACAAAATCGATAATTTGGTGGGGTGAAGAATATTGACTTACAATTATTGGATTAGTAATATTGGAAAAATCAATAATATTCATCTCAAAATTATCATGTATAATTAAATATTGATCTTTAGCAAGTATTTTGATCGGATATAAAGAACCAATATAACTAGCAACTAATTTTGGTTCACTAGGGATTGTAAAATTGAAAACAAAGATTTCATAATTATTAGATGATGCTATATAACCAAGATTATTTGAAAAAGTCATATGTTTAATCATGTTGTTTATATAACAATAATAAACTATTTCTAGTCTTGTTAAATTACTCAAATCTAAAACAATGAATCCTAAAGAAGATATCTCTACAATCAGATAATTATTCAAATAATGCAATCCAGTAATTAATCCTGTAAAAATATGATTGACTTTAACGATTTGTGTAACGTTAGTAAAGTCATAAAATAATATTCCAAAATTATCTATTCCTATTACAAATAGATTATCTTTTGTAAGCATTGGATCGTTAAAATTCGTAGGGGGAAGAATATTATCATATTTTATAAGTAATTCAATATTTGAAGGATTTGTTATGTTATAAATGTCAAGTGAATTTTTATCATCATCATGATTAGTAATGAATACGAGATTATTATCAACAAAAAAAGAGTCGCTAATTCCAACATTAATTGAATCTATTAATGAAAGATTATTAAAAGAATTGATATAATAAATTGAAAAATAAAATGTTTCAAACAAATAAAGTAAATTATTTTCTAATTGCATTTTAAAATATGCTCTATTAGTAGTTTTTGTGTAACAAACAAAGGGATTATTGATATCTAAGATATCGATAATATATAGATCTGTAGTATAAGTTGAGCAAATTAAGTAACTACCCCACAATACTAAATCATAAACAGAATAAGATACAACTAATGAACTAATTAAACAAGGATTAGCTGGATCTTGATAATCATATATCTTTATTTGGTATGGGGAAATACTTGTAGTAACTATTATTATAGAATTGGAAACTAACCAATTTTCTATTTGGCCAATATATAATTGTGAAAGTAAAATAGGTTTGTTTACATTACTAATATTTAAAGTAATTATATTATAACTCCCATCTAAATAATAGAGCAAATCATTTTCAATTAAGATTTTCCTAACTTGATAATTAGTATATGGCTGATTGTTTAATATAGGAGCTGACTGAATAGTAAAGTTACAGATAAATAATCCTGTATAAGAAGCAATAAATAAAAGATTATTTTGAATAGCTAGATCATAAATATTAGTTATTTGTATATTTGTAAATTCTGAGATAAGACTATAATTATATCCTGAAGTACTTTTAGGAGTTAAAGGTGATAATGATTGTTCATTATAAATATCAAAATTAATCGGCGTTTCAACATCATAATCAATTTTAGCTGATTCTTGTGATTTTTCAGAAATAAATGCTGTTATAAGTGAATTTTGTGCTTGATTAACAGTCGTTAATACCAAAAGTAATATTGTTAAACTAATAAAAAAGCTTGATTTGCCTAATTTCCTCATGGCTACCCAACCTTCACATAGGATCTCTTTTTTTCCCGTTATTAATAATATTTGGATTTTAAGGAATATAATACTATCCTAATAAAAGATTATTTAATAAAGAGATTTGAAATTTGAAAATAAGTTAGGATCTTTTTTTATAATTGATTTAAAATTTGTTAAACAAGATTTTTGCAACGATTTTTGTGTAACGCCTCTTAATTGTGCTATACGTTGGAGGATATTGAAAATATAATCAGGCATACTTCTTGGAGTGTCTGCTTTTGCATTTGGTTCAATTCTACATGGACCATCTGTTTCTAATAACAATCGTTCTTTTGGTATTTTTTGAATTGTTTTCATACGTCTAGTCCATTCTATAGGGGGAATATAATCTTTGAATTGTTCCATGATCATATTTCCTCCCACTGAAAAATAACAACCTAAATCTAATAAATCGTTTAGAGTTTCAATCGAACCCTTAAATCCATGTATTATGACCTTGGGTAATGAGTATTTTTTAATTAATTTCATCCCTTGTTTTTCCGCACCATCTAAATGGAGGATAACCAATTTCTCATATTCAAGAGCAGCTTTGAAAAAATGCTCAAGAATGGTATATTGAGAAGGATATTGTGATTCATCTTTTATATAATAATGATCTAATCCAATCTCGCCAAAAGCAACTGCTTCATTGAATAGTATCTCTAAGGAATTTATTCGATCTACATATTCATGAGCTACTTGTGGATGAATGCCAAAACAAGGAATAATAAATTTGGATTTTTTAGTAATGTCTATCGTTTGATAATAAGAATCTAAATCAACTGAATTTGATAAAAGTAATATCTTCTTTTCAGTAGCTATTTGTAAAGCTTTTTCCAAGGTACCTTCGTAATTGTAGTAAACATTAGTATGAAAATGTGAATCGATAATCAATTCTTTCCCCTAACCTTTTCGAGGCATTTGCTCTTTTATGCGCTCAAGCTTAAAGACGACAGGTTTTCTCCCATCAGTGCAAGAAACATAAGCCATATCCTTTTCAACTCGATGGAAATGACCATCAAAATAAAGCACAGACAGATCTTTATAGATATCTCTCCAAGCCCAACCACAGAAACCATCAGGCATTTGCATAACGGTCTCTACAATAAATTCATCTCCTTCCTTAAAGAGATCACACTTAGTCATAAGTTTTCCAGAAAGGTTTCTTATATCATGATTGGATCCGAAGACATCCTCCGGACCAAATAATTTCATGACAGTAATTTTTACTTTAGTCAATTTCATAACTCCTGAGCTCTATTTGTGTGGTTATCTTTCAATTCTCTCAAGTTTAAAGACCACTGGACGAATACCATCCGCACAGCAAACATAATCTGTACCTAAACCTGCCCAGTCGTCAAAACTTCCACCATATCTTAGAAAGGTTACTTTGGGATACATGTTAAACCACGCATGATGACAAAATCCTTCAGGCATATTACCATTTGTTACAAGATATTCCTCACCCTCTTTGAAACGGCATTTTACAATTTCTTTTCCACTTGGGCGATAGAATTTCTCGCCAAATACCTCTTCTGGACTAAAGTTTTTCACAACAGTGATTTTTATATTGTATTCAGGCATTACCAACTACCTCAGTTTGTTAATCATCTAAGCGTTCTAGTACAAAAGATACTGGTCTAATCCCATCTGTGCAACATGAGATCATTTTTGGTTTCTCCACCCAAGGTTCGTGATCTCCTCCAAGTGCTAGCACTCTAAGATCAGAAAAGATATCCTTCCATGCATAAGAACAGAATCCTTCGGGGCATCTAACATTCTTATCTACAATGAATTCTTGCCCGTCTTCAAAAGCGGTACAAATACTATATTCTTTTCCGCCAGGACTGATTGGTACCTTACCATCAAAAATATAGGATGGTTCAACTCGCTTTAACACAGTTATTTTTACTCTATGTCTTGCCATTTCAATCACATCTTTTTTTACATAGAATTCATTTCTTCTAACTCAACATTACCTTTTTATTTGAAGAAGAAATTTGTTCCTATGTATAGGAATATTCCTATCAATAGGAATATAAAAAGGTTATTAAAAGATGGCAAAAAGTGAATTGAAATGGTAGATAAAACAATTGATCAAAAAGCTATACAAGAAACAGCAAGATTATTACAAACAATTATGTTAGATTCAACAAGAGTAGCGATTTGGTTTGAAATACTTCGTAAACCCGAAATAACTGCTAATGAATTGATGACAAAGATCAATATTAAAAAAACTGCTATGTACTATCATCTAAATTTATTGGAAGAAAAGAGCATTATTGAAGCAGTTGTAGATAAAAAAGAAAAACATTACCATATTCTAAAGAATTTCTTTGAATTGTTCACTACAGCAAAAGAGGTTTACCTTGAAAATCAAAGAGATTTAGATATCTTCAATTTACTTGTAGTTAATAGTTTCATTCAAAGAGAACTTAATCGAATTCAGAGTATGTCAAAGGAAGATTATCAGCGTAAAAAATATCCTGTTAGTTATGTGGGGATGTGGTTTTGTAATAGAGAAAAACTTGAACAAATAAAAGATGAATATAAAACATTATTCAATAAAATACTAGAACTTGATAAGGGTGAAGGTCCAGAAACCGTTGCTCATACAACCCTAGCTTATTATTGGGGATTGATGGATTTTGAATGAAGTTATCAAATTAAAAATGACCTAGAATTAAAATTGCTTGATAAAAACTATCTTTAAAACTTAAGTTATGTGTGATTGAGGTCAAAGGTCCTCAACCACGGTAATCGTTACTTCTCCTTTGAAAGAAAACTCATCCAACCAACAGAGGCAAGATGATCGATTTACAAAACGATATTAACCAACCAAAAAGTATTATTTCTTCTTTGGAGCTTTTTGTGGTGTTGGTTTCTTTGGTTGTGGTTTCTTGTCTGCCATTTATTACCCACCTCCCTTTTTATTGGGAGTTCTTGCTTTGGGTGATTAGTCAAGCTAATCATATATTAATTTCTGATTAAATATATAAACTGTACGCCGAAAGTATTCATCTAAATAACAACCTAATTAATTATTTATTAAAAGAGCAATTTAATTAAAAAAATCTAATTTCTTTGATGATAAATTGTAATTTTGTGTATTAAAAGAATAAAACTTCAGCAAATAAAATGAAAACAGTCTATACTTATATCATAAAATTAATTTTCAAAAAAAAAATAGAAAAAAAAAACTAATAACCTTAGTTCTTTCTTCTTCTAATGATCGATACTACTGCAGCAATAGCTGCTAAACCACTAAAGACTGGTATTAAGTAGAGCGATAATCCTGCGGTGAATGCATCAGCATTTACACCTATGATTGGGTCATGAACCATTTTATTGCCATCACCATAATTTGCATAGGTCAGAAATAAATGAGCCAATCCTTCTGCGAATCCAGGTGCTTCTGTTGGTGGACTAATTAGATCATCAAAATAAGCAGTTCCTACATCAATAGTATCTATTAATTCATCCCCTGAATCGTAGATGTTAGCGAAGTCGGTCCATTCCATATAAGCTACTGCATCTTCTCCATATGACTCACTGGTGAATTGCATGGTTCTAGTTGTATTTCCATTTTCTGCGAGAGTGCCATTTCTTAATTGTACTCTATGTCTGTGTTGTACTTCTGTTAAATAGGTTTGTATTGCATATCCTGCAGCCATTGCTGAGAAATCCCAATTTTCAACAATAATGTCGAATTTCAACTCTGTCAATGCATCAACTACTTGATCGGATCCTTCAATTGGAGTATCAACTGTATAAATGTGCATAATTAAGTACATATCAGCTCCATTAGGTAATCCGAGAAGACTTAAAGTAATTGTTACTTCATCAGTACCTTCGACAATATCATAGGTCCAACTACTTGTAATTAAATTATAGGTTACGCCACCTAATTCTGTGTGGTCGTCAAGAATTTCATCATCACCCATAAATTCGGTGATTTTTACTAATTGTACTTTGTACATCTCATCAGCAGTTGTAGCATTACCATACCACCAAACTAAATGAGCTTGACCTGGTATGATCTTTACTGTCAAATCTTTTGTTTGAACAGTTATAGCACCCATATTATCACTAACAGTAATTTCACTTGTTTCGCTAGAAACGAATTGTGAAGCTGCTGGGATTAGGAATAAACTGATGAGAGCAAATCCGATAATGAATCTTTTTGAATTCATATTTTTTTCCTCCGAGTTTATCAAACGATTTTTTACTTTACTTTTTTTCAAACCTTAAGCGCAAACGTCTATTGTGCTATTGAGTTATGAATCAACCACAAATTTGTGTTTGATCGAACTCAATGTTCGATGAAATACCTATTCTCTCGAGATGATATTTAATAATCTCCAACAATGGTTAAATTAGTGTTAACAATGGTTTAGGGAACGTTAAAAATTGGTTTAGAAATGGAAGAAAGGTATAATATAATAAAAAAAATTTTAATAATTAATAAAAAAGCAAAAAAAAGTGATTTATTAGTGATTATTTGCTACGTACAATCACAACCATCACAACCACCACAATCACAGCCACTGCAATCGGAACCACTACAGTCACAATCGCAACCACTACCTCTTCTTCCTCTAGTATTACAAGGATTACACATATAACCAAGACATATAAATGGCCAAGCACAGAGATAATAAAAGAATCCACGTTTCTGAGGAGGTTGTTGGTAATCAGGTGATTGATATGGAGGTTGTTGAATTCCTGGTTGAGGTGGATAACCAGGTTGAGTTGTGGGATAAGCTTGTTGAGTTAATGGGCTCCCACAGTTTCCACAATGAATATAGTTAGAAGGATTAGTTGATCCACAAAAAGGACATTGTTTATTTGATGAACTTGCTTGTTGTGGTTGATAAGAAGGCTGAGCTGGTTCAGTTGGTTGTTGTTCAGATGGAGCTGATTTAAGATCTGCTCCACAAAATCTACAAAAAGTATCATTAGGAGAATTACTTGCTCCACAATTTGGACAATCAGACATCAATTTTTACTTCCTAAAATTTTCTATTAATCTTAATCACCCAAGATTCTTTTAAGTTATTGGTAGACGAAAATAAATAAAAAAAATATTATTCTTAATTTCAATTAGATTTTATTTCCTAAACCATTAGTATATGATAAGATCACACATAAAGAGCTATTTTAACAAATCACTGTTGAGAATCTTGTGTTATAAATATCTCTTTAGGGATTTTTCGTCGCAAAAATTATAATTAAATAAAACATATCTGATATAGCGCGTATGAATGAAGGAAAAAAGAAATGATTTTACCTAAATATGTTGCAGTTCAAGCATATCTTGAATCCACAGGAACAGCTTTCGCTGATTTACAGTATGTCGAACCGTTATTAGAACATTTACTTAAGAATACAGAAATAACTATAGACGAAGGCAGGGAACTATTAGGACATAAATCTGATGTAGCTAAAACAATTTTCAATCTATTTCAACACATAGGGATAATTCGAATGAAGGCACATCAAGAAAATACTGTTGAAAGCTTTACTTTAACAAATTATAGTCGATATGTTTTGGAAAATAAAAAAGAAGCTCAGGGTTTCGCTCAACCATTAACTTCCTTTTTCCTCTCTTGGCTTCCATTTAAAATCTTTTTAAAATATCTCCTTCAGAACTCTGGATGTGATTTAAACCAAATACGAAATCAACTTGGAACCCAAATATTAAAACATACAAGTGACGTAAAAGAATATATTGGTCCAGATAAAATTCGCAGAGGAGCTTATATGCCTTTTAATGAGATGGTTATTGGGAAGGTCTTAGCAAATATCGGCGAATATCTTGGATTAATTAATTTCGATAGAAGTTCTGGACCGTTCTTTTTAAGTCCTTTAGGAAAATATGTAACAAATTCATTGGACTTATCAAACTTTCAATTTAAAAATTTGGATCCTTCACTAAATCCAATGCATCTTATGTTTCTTGATATGGTCGAACGAGGATTAACTAACATCATAACATTTTCTAATGAAGATAATCTCAATGACTTGCGATTTTTCCATAAAACCTTAGAGGAAAAACAAGCAATAAAACAAATTGTTCGAATTGCTTACAATAAGACTAATTTTACCGCAATGATTTCTACTGATACCGCTTATTGGAATTTTACCAAAAGATTTTCTAATGTAACCTATGACCAAATCAAAGTGCTTGAATTTAATTCAAAGGTTATGGATTATATAGAAGTATAATAAAAAGAATGGAAAAAGACTTGAATGGTCTTTAACCTTTCTTCATAAGATCCTCAAATTGCTCTAAATGATTTTGATCTAATGCTATAGTAAGCAATTGATGATCATAACCATTTTCTCTAAAAACTCGCACAATTTCTTGTACCCGCTCTGTTAATCCCCTTGTCATATTAGTTTCTAGCTGTATTTCAAGTGGAACGACAGGAATGATATATTTGTCAAAGTGAACTTGTTTTAAATGAGGATATATTTTTGGTCCAGCTTCCCAAATGCCTTTGAATTTCTCATGAAATTCCTTTGGTGCAGTGATATGTGCTACTTGAACTTCAGAGCGAGCTATTTTCCAAGCAACATAATCCCAGTGGAAACCCCATTGATCTGTTCCTTCAAAAACAGGTTGCTCTTGAGACGAGAGCCAATTAGAGGTAAAGATATCTCCTTCTGATTTTTCCTTTTTAGAATATTTTTTCATCCGTTCACCTAATAATTGAATTGTTTTCGAATTGTCAATAATGATATCTATATCGTTAGGTATCAGCTGGCAACCTTGAAGCACGGATGCAATGGAACCGATAATTGACCATTCGAAATCATAATTGTTCAAAAAAGCATAGTTTTCCTTCAAAAAAATAGTTAATGATTTACTCCAATACATTGGGTCTTTCATTAGTTATCATCTTCAATTTATTATTATTATACTTCTAGATATTTTTCTTTTACTAAGAGATTCAAAAAATATTGTCGAAAAAAAGAAGAAAAAATGAAAGAGATTAGAATTGTTTTCTGTTAAAAATAGCAATTTCAATAATAATAACAATAACTGTTATTCCTAACCCAATTCCAATCGAAAATAATGCTGGATTAATATTTTCTAATAAAACTGAAGGTAAAACTGCTAGCACTGATAATTGTTCACCAAGATAAATTGAAAGAATAGCTGCTAAAGCAACAGAATTTACAAGAATTCCAATGAGTATTCCTATGGCACATGAAATAGACATCGCAGCCAAAGCTATGGCTAATGATTTTAATGCTTCAAGAATTATTGCAGTAGCGGATAAACCAATAGTAGCATAATCAATAATTATTCCTAAAACAATACTCAAGATTGAAGCAATTAAGAGACAGAGGAAGACTGCAAGATATTTTGTTAATAACAAATGCCATCGTTTAACAGGACGAATTAAGAAGAGGTCATAGACTTTTGCATTTCGTTCATTTACTATGGTGGTACTAAGCATAACTGCTGCTAATAAACCACCAATGCTAGCTAATAAGAGACTTGTTAATATGGTTACAGGCATTCCTTCTGCATTTGGTTGTATGAAATGAAGAATAATAGATAAAACTGGCATGCCAACCCAAAGAGTTATCATAATTTTAGATTTGATGAAACCACGAATTTCATCCCAGAATAAGATACCAAAACTCATTGTTAAGCAGAACCTCCGGTAACATATTTCAAATAAACTTCTTCCAGTGAAGGTTTCATATAGTTGAAATGTTTTACAACTATTCGATTCTCACTTAAAAAGTGTAATAAACTAACTATTGACTCATTTAAGTCACTGTTTGGATTAAACAAAATAGTTAATCGATTAGGGTTATTTTCCTCACCATCTACCTTTACAACATATGGTAGATCTCTAATCAAAACGATTTTTTCCATTAAAGCTTCTCCAATGACTTCAACGGTATCACCCTGAATTAATTCTTGTTCCAAATCTTGAGGACTGCCAATTTTTACAATATTCCCATCTTTCAATATCCCAATTGTTGTAGCTATATCCTCAACATCACTTAATATATGAGATGAAAAAATGATTGTTATATCACTTTCAGCTAATTGTCGGATGATGTTCTTCATTTGCCAACGACTTGTGGGGTCAAGACCACTCATTGGTTCATCTAGAATTAGAATTTGTGGTTTATGAAGTAATGCTTGAGCAAGCTTTAATTTTTGCTCCATACCACCAGAAAGGTATTTTATTTTGCGATTACGGGCTTCTGTTAAACCAACCAATTCCAATATTTCAGGAATTCGCTGCTGTAAATCTGTTTTTTTCATTCCTGAAAGTAAACCAAAAGTGGTTAAAGCATGATTTACAGTTCGCCAATCTTGAAAACCGACATCCTGAGGCAAATAACCGATAAGATTACCAGGATTAATTAAAGTATGAAGTGATTCATTATTAATTTTAATTTCTCCAGAATAATCACGAATAAGGCCAACCAAGATTTTCAATGTCGTCGTCTTACCGGCACCGTTTGGCCCAATATATCCAAAAATATCTCCTCGTTTGATAGCGAAGGATACATCATATAATGCTTGAACATCCTTGTATTTTTTAGAGACATTAGTAAATTGAATAATTGGTTCTTGTGTTTTTGTGTCTACGGACATTTTAGTTGTTCCTCTCATAATAATTTGTTAATTTAGGTAAAATATAACGAAATAATTATAAATATTTCATAATAGATATGTTTATGAAATATATCATTTAATAATATATTATGAAACATTAATAAATATATCTAAAAAACCAAAAAAGAAAAATGAATTTATGACGAGTGATAAATGTGACGAGCAAGAATACAGAGAAAACAAAAGTGAATATTGAGAAAATAATGTCATGTTTACAAAATCAAGTAGATTTTGAAATAATGATGTATTTCATAATGTACCGTGAATTATCACTTTCACAATTAGAAAAAATTATTTCCCACAAAAGTCGTCCAACTGTTTATCGTCATATACAAAATTTATTGGAAGCAGGGATAATTCAAGAAACACGAGAAGAAAAGGTTCGAGGGCACATAAAAGCAAAAATCTACGAAATAGTTCCTGATTTTATGGATATTCTTCCGCATTATTCTCAGGAACAAGTAGAGAAAATGTCGATTAAAGAAAGAAATGAGCTTTATAATATTATTAGAGATGCACTTAATCCAACGATCGATTTTATGAATAATATCTTGGAAAAAATGAAAGAATATTTAGCTATATTGAAACCTTACCCTGATACTGAATTACAAGAAACTTTTGATAAATTAGATTTCCATCTTACTTTGAATTATCTTTCAAAAATACAATATCAACTCTTCATGGAGGAATTTACTAAATTCATGCAGAACCTTGTTCCTAAACTCATGGTGGAAGAACAAAAGAATCCTTTAGCAGAACGTTCTCATGTATTTCTTTTAGGATTATTACCCATCAGAAAAATGTTTGATCGATTAATGGATGAAAAGAAAGAAGAGGAATAGATTATAGCTATTTTTTCAAAGAATCTTAATAGGGGAAAAAGCACAATATTACTAATAGGGAGGAAACAATCTTGAAGATATTCAAGAGAAAAACCCTGGGAAAAATTAAACCCGGTTTGGTTATTCTAATTTTAATTGTTTTAATAGCTGTTAGTACTATAACTGGAGTATTATTGCGAAGGTATATTTTTGATGGAAAAGAACCGTTTATTTTATTAGAAAGTGTGAGTATCGATGGAGGAAATAATGGTTTAGATGGTAGTATTGGAATAGTATATGATCCAATAAATAATATTCTTTATGCAGCAGGTTTTGTAAGTACAAGTAGTCAAGGAACAGATATTTGGTTAGCAAAATTTACTGATAATCTCATTCAAATAAAAAATATTACTCTCAATGGATCTACCAACGGAGACGATATGGGTTACACCCTTGTTCTTGATGAAGAAGGCTTTCTTTATGTGATAGGGTATATTACTAATGATTATGGAAGGAGTATATGGGTCGCGAAATATGATAGTGAGCTTTCCCAAAAAAATGAGTTAACAATCGATGGACAAATGACTTCTGATATAGATGAAGGATATGGAATACTCTATGATGGTTCCACATATATCTATATTGCAGGAACCATTACTACAACAACTGGTCATGATATCTTTATAGGGAAATTAGATAAAAGTCTAGACATAGTTGATTATTTTGTTTTGAATGGTCCTTCAAATAATACTGATAAAGCAAGATTTCTTGCTCTTGATGATTCAGGATATCTTTATGTTAGCGGATCGATCAATAATTTTGGAACAAATTATGATATTTGGTTGGGAAAATTAGACACTGATTTGAACCTTATTGCTAACCAATCTGTAGCAGGACCAACAACTGGTGAGGATAAAGGTTATGGATTACTGATAGATAATTTTGGATCGATCTATATAGTTGGAACGATGACAGAAGTAGGTGAGGGATATAATCTTTGGCTTGCAAAATATACCAATGATTTAACATTATTGAAAAACGTTACTTATGATGGGCCAGTAAATGGTGAAGATGTAGCATATACTATGATATTAGCTGAAGATGGGTATTTCTACTTAGCAGGTGTTTATACTGAATCAATTGGAGGAAGCAACATATTTTTAGCAAGATTCACAACTCAATTAGAGCTTAAAACCTACCAAACAGTAAAAGGATATAATGACGAATATGATACCGGATATGGAATAATCAAAGGAATAGGGAAAACCATTTACCTTTCAGGATGCATCACAGATGAAAATGAGGGAGGGAATATCTGGTTTGCTCATTATGAAATCAAATAATGAAATGATAATGTTTTAATGTCATGTCTAATCATTATAAATTCGGGGAAGAAATAATTGAAAGTAAAAAGAAAATTAAATTCTAAAAAATTACTTTTTTTTATCCAAATATTAATTCTTATTTTACCATTGATCTTTCATCAAACAAACTTTTCTGAAAACACCACAATAACTGAAATCTCACCAATTACATCAAAATTTAATAGTTTTTCTTTTGACGAATTAGGAGACTGGAGTGAGGAGATAACTATCATTGTTGATGTTTTTGTTGAAAATACAACTTGTTATGCGATAGCTCCTAACGGTCTTTATATTTATGATATATCAAATGAGGAAGCACCTATTTTGTTAAGCTCAACTTCTTGGGGTAGTAATTATTGTGCTCTACATGTTCAAGATAGTATTGTTTATCTAGTATCAAATTACGGTACTTTTGAGATCTTTAATGCTAGTGATCCTTATAATCCGGAGTATGTATATAGTTGTTCCACAGAAGGGGAATTTAACGATGTTTATGTTAATGGAACGTTAATTTATTTTTCAAAAATGACTCAAGGAATAGAAGTCTATAATATCACAAGTTATTGGTCAATTGAAAGATTGGATGTTTTTCGTAATTATTGGACATTTTACATTTGCTATAACAATAATTATCTTTTCATCTTAGATCAAGGCTTTATCCATTTTGTTAATGTTACTGATCCTACGAATATTACTGAAACTGGATCATTCCATGTTGGTTTGGCGGGATTTATTACTGTTGAAGGTAATTATCTGTATTATGTAGGTCGAGAAGTAATAGATAAATATGATATTTCTAATCTTTTTGCACCAAACTTACTACACAGTTATTACCACAATTACTATAGCATTCCCACTTGCGGAACAAGCAAAAATGGGATTATATCCTTAGGATACGAGCTTATTGGTATTCGATTGATAAATTACTCAAATAGTATGGCAGTTCATCAAATCGCTGCAATTAATGATGGTGGTTTAATACATGATCTTTTTTTGACTGATACATGTTTATTTACAGCTGAAATATGGGACGGATTAGAAATATATAATTTAGACGATCCTACAGTTGAAAATAAAATTCATTTGCAAGCAAATGGAATGTTCGATGATATAATTTTACAGAACAGAACAATATTCCTTGCACGAGGTTGTAATGGTTTAACAATATTAAATATCACTGATACATGGACATTTGAAGAGCTTAGTAACTATGACGACACAGGTATTTATCATCGATTACTGATTCAAGATAATTATCTTTTTATTTTAACTCAATTCTTTGGAGTGAAGATTTTTGATATTAGCGATTTAACAAATCCAATCTTAATAGGAGAATTTCCTTATCCAACAATAGAATTATACGATTTTGATATCCAGGAAAATCTATTAGCAATTGCTGCTGGAACAAATGGAACAATTCTTGTTGATATTTCGGATAAATATAATCCTAAATTAATAACTATTATATCTTTGAGATATTCCTATATTGCTCATGTTTTTATCGAAGATGAGCTATTATTTGTCTGTGATGCAGGAAATATTGCTTATATTTATAATTGCTTAGACACAACAGATGTCACTTTTATCAGATCAATTAGTAGAAAAATAACTGGTGTAGAATCAGATGGTAACTATTTATACATAGGTTCAAGTTTACTTGAAATCTATGATTTTTCAGATCCGTTCAATCCTATTCTAATAAAAAATAAAGTAACAGGATTTATTTTGCAGTTATATCTAAGGAACCAGATCGTTTATTGTTTAACAGCTAATGGAATTATTGTTTATGAAATAGAAACTGATTATGATATTATTCTACTTTCTGAATATTTATATGAACCAGATTACGAAAATACTTATGATAATTATCTAATTGAATTTTCCTTCCGAATAAAGTGGTCTAATGGAATAACTGTTTTGGTGGATAATATTTTAGGCACATTGCTTTTAACAACAGATATTGACTCAGATGGACTAGATGATTATATAGAGTATGAAGAAACTAAAACTAATCCTTATAATCCAGATTCGGATGAAGATGGGTTATCAGATTTTGAAGAATGGTTTCAAACTTTTACTGATCCAAACAATGCTGATACAGATTTTGATTCTCTCTCCGATTTTGATGAATTAAAAATTTATTTTACAGATCCACTCAATCCAGACACAGATGGCGATGGTTTTTCAGACGGTGATGAAGTTCTAAAATATCACACAGATCCATTGAATGCAAACGATTATCCAAAACTTTTAGTCAGAAAAACAATTATTTCTTTAGCGGCAATATTCTCTATTCTAATAATTGCTGTTCTTTCATATGTTGTTTCGATTCAACTAGTAAAACATCGCAAAAAAATTAATTCTAAAAGAAAAGAAATTACTCAGAAGTCGAATAATTTGTCCTTATTTATTGCCTTGGCTTTAATTCCACATGAAACTGAAAAGACTCTTAATGAACTATCATTACAAACCTCAATTAAAGAATACATGATTATCGATTATCTTACTGAATGGGAAAAGAGTGGCATACTGCAATTTTTAGGACAATACAATAAGGAAAAATCTATCTTTCATAGAAAATCAGCATATGATTACCCGAATAATGAGGTTTTATGTTACTATTGTGGTAATAAAATAAACACTACAGACATTATGTGTACTAAATGTGATTTTGAGGTAGCTATATGTTCTACCTGTAATATGCCAATAGAACCATCTCAGTTAGTTGTTGTGTGCCCAAAATGTAATAGTTTACATCATTTGGATCATCTTCTTAACCATATAGAGAAATATGGTCATTGCCCTAAGTGTTTACAAACATTAAATTTTGATATGCTTGACATCCAGATATTTGAAAAAGGATCCAATTTTTATAGCGACGACTAACCATTATTTTCTTTGAGAAAATCTCTAACTTTAGTAGAAATGGTTGAATGATTTATTTTGTAAAATCACTCAATATGAGTTAAAAAGAATAAAATCTATAATCGTTAAAAGAATAGTACAACCAATTATTTCAACTATTACCACTGATTTGATAAAAATGACTGGACTGAAAATCCTTTGGCTTATCTTAAGCTGTATAGGAGGATATTTGTTAGGATCAATTCCTTTTTCCGTTTGGATAGGAAAAATTGCTTTTGGGAAGGATGTTAGAAATTATAATGTTAGAAATGCTGGGGGTATGAATGCTGTACTAACATTAGGACCTGCAGTTGGAATACCAATATTGTTTTTAGACTTCCTTAAGGGAACTGTAACAATTGCTTTGATAGATCACATTTTTTCCTTAGATTATTTTGTTTCCACAGAAGGAACCAATATTTGGCATTCGCTAGCTTGTTTTCTGGGATCAATTTGCTGTATTCTCGGCCATAATTATTCTATTTGGTTAAAATTCGATGGTGGTCAAGGACTAGGAGTCTATACTGGTATTGTAATCTATATCAATCCCATAGTCTTTGGTTTTTACAATATTTTCATTATTGTCATTATGCTTACTAAAAAGGTCAATGTTCGAGTAGGAACTTTACTTGCTATCCTACTGCAATCAGTTCTGATTATGTTCATTCCTATTAATCCTCCCTGGAGTCTTATGCCATTTCATGCTTTTCCATGGGAACCAGACTTTATAGCTGTAAAACTAGGATTGTTGTTGTTTACAATGGGCATGACAATGCTAGTAAGGATGGTCCAAAGCAAATTGAAGCATAGCAAATCTGCTACTTGGCGTATTGGTGAAAATGTGGAACAAAAATATAGTTCTGATGAATCCTAATACCAAATAAATTTGAAAAAAAAGACAGATGTGTAGGAGAAAAACCTACACCCAATTATTATCAAAATTACCGATATAGCTAATACATATAGTGTGTGGACCTGAATAAACACCTAAAATAGCATTCGCTTCATAATAATGTATTCTAAGACCAAGTACATTCTCTTTGGTTAAAACATCATACATTACTTTTGAGGCTTTGCCATGATTAATGTTAGTTATAAAAATTTCACCAGTCTCGTTTTGTTCTAATATCTTTTCAGCAAAGACTTTCAAACGAGCGATCATATCAGTTTCATTTTGGAAAATGGTTAATGGTTGTAAAATCCCATCCTTCAAATGAATTACCGGGATTACCTCAGGATTTTTTTCACGAATATTTTGAATAGGTCCAAGTCGACCTTGTTTTTCAAGATAGTCAAGATCATTCATAGCTAAGATTGTGCGAACTCGAGGGTTAATAGATTCCAGCCTAGTTAAAATTTCTTGTTTCGTTTTGCCTGCTTTAGCAAGCTTTGCAGCTTCTAAGGCTATGATACCTGTTCCTGTCATAGTTTGAAGGGAATCAAAAACAGTAATATCTTTGTCTTTGAAAAAGTTATTAATAACAGTTTGAGCAGTTTGAACTGCTCCGGACATTTTTGAAGTTAAAATTACAGCAATAACAGAATCAGCATTTTCAAAAGCTTCATCAAAAGCTTCTTTGAATTCTCCTGGGGAAGGGATTGATGTTCTTGGAAGACTTTCCTTGGTTGTTTTTGCTAATTTATCACAAAATTCACTGATGCTAATTGTGTATTTGCCATTATGCCATACACGATAAATATCTTCACCAAAAATCACTCGATAAGGAATGGTGAAAATACCATATTCTTCTATGATCTCTTTAGATAGATCACAGACACCATCTGTTACTATAGCAACTTTATTCATAATTATGAGTCTCCAATAGATACAATAGATAGGAATAGACTAACAAATAGCAAGACATTTTATAATTATTTTCTTCATAATTTAATTTTGATTAAAGAAAGAAGTGAATAAAGAATATAGCAAAGAGTAAAATAAATGGGTGACCCAAATAATGTTGTGGAAATGAAAAGTATTGTAGTAGTTTTAACGGGTAATCCTGCTTCTGGAAAATCAACACTAGCTGAACATCTTTCAGAGGAACTTGGGGGATTAGCAGTTCTGAAATTTGATGATTACTTTGATTCCCTTCAAGGATGGCCAAACGATATGCGTACATGGGTCAATGAAGGTGCTGAGATTGACGAATGGAAAAATTTTCGATTAACACGAGATATTGTTAGTTTAATAAATGGTACAAGTATACTCAATCCTACAACGAAAAAAAACATAAATCCAAGCCCAATAATACTGGTCGAAGATCCTTCCGGTAGAGAAAGAAGTGAAATGGTAGAACTAATTGATTATCTCATTTTTATAGAAATACCAAACGAAATATCTCTCATCCGAAGTTTAACTCGCTGGTTGAATAGTGAAAAAGTAAAAAAAGATGGTAAACGAGTGAAGAAACGTGATGAAGACCCGGAAGAATTACTAAAAAATATGATGGAATTTGTAGGATTATATCTTGAATCTTATCGAGATATGTATGTAATCGTTTGTGATAAAGTAAAGAAAAAGGCTGATTTGATCATTGATGGATTAAAGGAACCAAAAGTATTGGTTCAAGAAGTACTACAATTCTTAAAAGAACAAAATATAGAATCGTTGGAGGGGGAGAAATGATAAGAAAGAGATATGCTATAGTAATTGCTGGAGCATCAGGATGCGGAAAAACAGCTCTTGTGAAAAAAATAGCTGAAAATATTCGTGGTACTGCTTTGTTTTATGATAATTATTCACATTTATTAAAAAATAAACCATTGGTCGACGATTCAGATAATCTCGAGAGTCAAATGAACCAGAAACACTACATTCTTTCACGTTTGGCAGAGGATTTGAAATTACTATTGGCAGGAGAAACAATTATTGAACCATTAACAGGTGAGGAAATACGACCACGTAAATATATCATTGTAGAAGACCCACATGGAAGGGAAAGACATGATATTGGACATTTATATGATTATGTTGTTTTAGAGGATACTCCTTTGGAAATATGTTTGGCAAGGGTTTTGATGAGAGTTTTTGGTGGGAAGTATTTCATGAAAGAAGGAACAAGAGAACTTATAGCCCAAGAGAAAGCTGATCCAAAAGAGAAAATTACTGTTTTTGAAAAACATCTTAATGGACAATATTGGTCCAGAGAGAATTATATTATTGTAAATAATTACGTTCGGAAAAATGCTGATTTAATAATTGATGGGTTAGGTTCAATAGAAGATATCGCTGAATTAGTTATTAGAAAATTTAAAAAATTTAAAACATCAATCACAACGAAAAAAATGAAAGGTGAAAGTAAGAGCTTATTATAAAATTGAGCTTAAATTAACTGAACCACAATAATAACAAAAACTACCTTTTGTAGGGTTAATAGTACCACAGTTAGCACAATGCTTTTTGTGATAAGGATTGATGGATTTATCCTCATCAAAGATTTTATCTAAATCTTCCCCACAGTTTTGGCAGAAACCATCCAAGTAATAGACTTTACCTGATTCCTTTAAAGCTATGCCACAACTGATACAGAAGCGATAATCTAAATTTATTTTCGGTGCAGGTCGCTTAATTGGTCTTGGTCGAATGATTCGTCTTCGAAGAGGTTCTTGGTCGATCGGTTTCCATGGTTGAGGTTTGCGTAATTTCTCTTCTTCAGATGGTAAGGCTATATAATCACCTTTAATGATATAGCCTAATTTATTCGCTATAGTAACTAAATCATCAATGGATAGAAGTGTAATTGTGAGAATCCAGTTGATTTTAACTTTATGTTCTTTTGTAACAAATTGTTGAACAGCTAATTCTTGTTCAGATAATTCCTGTCCCATTTTAACCTAGAAATAAAGGAGCAATCTACTATATAAAATTAAATAGTTCTTTGTAAAGTGATTAGTCTGTGTTTTTAATATTTAGCTGGAGTTTATCATACAAGTCATTGAGAATTTTATGAGCTTCCATTTTAGTAATATCAAACCAAATTTTCTTTTCAGTATATTTGATCATAGAATCAGGAGAAAATCCCATAGAAGGATATTTCTTTGTTGGAGGTTTTTTAGAAACACTTATTGTTACTTCAGTTTCTGGATATGAAACTCTAACTTCGGTAATATATCCAAATTTTCGTCCATTTTTATCTACCGCTATTTTTGCTTTGAAATATTTTGGAATTGTCATTATTCATTTCTCGTAAATATATTAGTGATTTTCAATAATTAAAAATATCACGATTGAAAAGATTCTTCCAACATTAAAGCGAGATTAAATAAAGAGTCTATAAAATGTATGAATCTTATTTTTTGATTAAAGGTATTTAATTATAGTGAAAAACTCTTCTTTTTTTCAAATGGTTTAAGAGTGTCTGGAATTCCTTCTTGAGATAAAATTTTACCTAATTCTAAACCAATAATACCAACAACTAGTTCTCGTTTTTCCTCTGGAGACAATAAAAAGAAATATCGCCCTTTAGGAATTTCTTTAGCTATCTTTTCATAGAGAACATGGGGATGATGCTTATCCTTTGTTCCATGAAAAACCAATACTTCTTCATCTATCATTGACAATTGTTTAAAAATATCAATATTCAAAATGTTCGCACCAACCTTTCGCCATTTCCATGTAACAGCTTCTTTAACCATATCCTGTCCTCTTTCCAATTGTGTTTTATTCTTTTCACCTCTTAATGCTATTCCGCCAAGAATGAAACGCAATATACTAATAATAAAAGGAGGGGTACACCGTAATATCGAAATTAGTTTTCTATAATACTGTACTTTTACAAAAGGATCAAATAAAGCAATAGTAGGGGCAGTGAATTTTTTGTCAATCAATCCTTTTAAAATCACCCCACAACAATAACTTGTTCCTAAAATTACAAAATCTTTTTTATTCAACTTTAGATGATTAATTACTTTAGCTATATCCTCAGCTGATTTGTCAATGGTCATTTTTGCTTTTAATCGATTTCTAAATTTGCTTGATTTTTTATCTCTTGTTTCTAAAAAATAAAACTCTCCTTGTCCAATTAATGGCAAACTGAAATATCTCCAGGTCCAAGGTGATGTACCCAATCCTGGAGCAAAAAGTATTGGTCTTTTGGTAATTTGGTTTTCTGGTTTATGATGAAAAATTCTAAGTTCACCACCCTCTACAGGAATGTATAATATACTACAAACACCTTCTTCATAGAAATAAGGAACTTCCCGGCTATTTATTTCAATTAATTCCATTAATTTGGCATCTAATCCTTCAGCCATTTTTTCTAATGTTTCATCAACCATTAATTTTTCACACTAACTAATTTGTATAATCAAATATTTTACTTTATTTCCAATTGATAAGATAAGAAAATTATGAAAAAGGTTAGATAATAATAAAAAATCTTCCATGAAAAGATAAACATAATTGATAATCAACAAATTTGAGAATAAGGTATTCTTAAAGAAGTTAATGGATTGCTCATAAGATACCTTTAATTATGTTCGAGCTGATTTTTAATTATAATTATTTTAGAGGGTAAATAATGAATTTATCTAAAAAAAGAATTTTACTTACCTTGTTTGTGTTAAGTTTATTTTCGCTAACAAGCATGATGATTCCAACGACGATTGGAACACAAAATGCTAATAATGATCTGAAGCTTTCTGCAATAGAAAGTGATGTCTTTATTGAAGATTTTACGACCACAACCTATCAAGATGGTGATACCACCGCTTTTGGTTGGGGGACGGGGACAGTTACAAATGCTAGAGATTTTTCATTGCAAATTCTTGACCATTATTATACTGAATCACCCGTTGTTGATGTAGAAGTTCAAGGAAGGAAAGCTTACTTAGCTTTGTATAATACTTCATCTACAGACGCAATCACTATTCTAAATATTAATGATCCAACAGATATGATATTACAAGGAATAGATGGTAATCATTTTGAGACAAAGGCAATTGCTGTAGAAGGAGACATTCTTGTAGCTGGACAGCACACAGTTGTTCAAGAATCATTAGTAGTGAGTGATATCACTGATCCATTTAATCCTAGTTGGCAAGTTGCTTATGGAACCGATAATTTTGTTACCGATATTGAATTTTATGGGCATTTAGTATTTTATACATCTTATAATACGATTTATAATCGTTCTTTGCGATTTTTTGATTTAGAAGATCCATTTACTCTAACTGGGTTTGAAAAATGTGCTTGGGATTGTAACTTATCATTAGGTTTAGATGTTGTCGGTGGATTTGCTTATGTAGCAGCTAGCACTGAAGGTTTTTATGTTTTAAATATTACAAGCAAATTTGTACCTATGGAGGTTGGTTATGTAAATACTCCTGGAAATGCAACTGATGTCATTGTTGATGGAGGATTTGCTTATTTAGCTGATGGCTTTGGTGGAGTTCATGTTATAGATGTAAGAGATCCTTCAAATCCAACCATACTCAGCTCAATTGATACACCAGGTTATGCAAGAAAGCTCGTAAAACAAGGAAGAACACTCTTTGTTGCTGATGGAGATGGAGGAGTGCAGATATTTGATGTCTATGATCCTAACCATATTACTTTTGTTGCTGATGTCACTGCTATACCTTACACTTATGATGTAGCACTTTTTGATGAAAATCTAGTTGTGGGTACTCAAGATGGTGTTTACACAATTAGTATAGGTTATATAACAAATTTTGCCAACTCTTGGTATCCAAATCCAATTATGTTTCCAAAAGTATGGGATGTAAGAGTAATTAATGACATAGCTTATATCGCAGGTGGGACAGATGGTGTTTATGTTGTTGATGTTAGCAATCCTCAACAACCAATTTTACTCGATAATTATACAACAGGTTTAAGTTATGACATTAGAAAAATAGACATCAATGGTAAGTTTCTATATGCTGTTTGTTCTAATGGGATATTAATTTTCAATGTTGCTGAACCAATGAATATTAAACTGGTAAACTCAGTTTCTGGTATGGGATTACAGGATGTTTTTATCAATGGTGAACTGCTCTATATAGCGTTTACAACAGGTTTCGCTATTTTGAATGTTTCAAATAATTACTTTGAGTCAATTATAACCAATTTTATTCCAGGAATACATTCAAACAATACAGCTATTTGGGTGCAAGGAACACACGTCTATATGGTGGAAGGTGATTCACCTGGAACTAATACATTAAGCTGTTATGATATTAGCAATTTCAATAGTCCTGTCTTAGCTGATAGTAGAACAAGAACAACTCCTATGTACGATATTCTTGTTGATGGTGATGTTTGTTATCTTGGCGCAGGAGGATGGTTTGCAGTATATGATGTCTCAGACCCAACTAATTTGTTGTACCCAGGATATGAGGTTACTCCATCATGGGGTGTCTGGAGTTTTGGTAGATATGTTGTAAGTGCAGAAAGAACAAATGGTGTTGTTTTATATGATGTGTCAGATTTAACGAACCCAACAATGCAGAGTCAGTATACTTATGCTACAGGGGCTATTCAAATAACTACTGCTGGCGATTACACGTATGTAGCTAATAGTTCATCTTTAGTTATTCTAAGACACTTCGAAAGTGTAGCTGATACTTATCACAATGAAAACAATTTAGTTCAATCAACACCCTTTTTCACAATGCCAAATGGGACAATATACAACGCAACTTTAAATTTTGGTGCAAAGGTACCAGATGGAACTAATATGGAATTCTTTATGACTGCTGATGGAATTAATTGGGAAGTAGTTACCCCAGGTGTTCTTCATACTTTTGCCAATCCAGGAAAAACCCTTCAATGGCGAGCTATGCTTGATGGTGAAAGAGATAGAAGTGTTCATCTATACTTTGTCGAAATCACTTATGATTTTGAGTATAAACAACGACTTATTGACTTTTCTGATCCATTGTGGATAGGAATTTTTGCTGGTGGCGGTGCTTTAATACTGATTATCATTATTATTGCAGTTGTTGTCTCAGCTCGTCGTAAAAAGAAGGTACCAACAAGATAATTATGACGTTGTAAGCAACGTCTTATCTTTTCTTTTTTTATTTCAAAAAATTTTATAGATATTTTATATAATTCCTTTTTCTGTCAGATAAAATAAGTAAGTAATCCAAGGTGAAGGTATCTTTTTCTGACCAAAATCCCACTCTTTCCATGCATTCCAAATTGATTCAGCAGTAAATAATTTTTGTTCATTTGCTTTTACTCGTATGATATCCATCATATCGTTTACACGTTCATCTTTTTTCAACCAATCTAATTGAGTGAGTACTGAAGCAATATGTAAAATGTCATACCAAATGTAAGGTGCTTTCAATTTGCAAAAATCTGTTCCCATGCCAAAAAGGTAAGGTTTTCGTTCTTTTCTTTGTTCCCAGAGAGTGAGTAACACTTCTGCTCCTTTAATACTAATTTTACTTTTATAATATTCTGGATGAGTAATAAGAGCTTTCAAAGAGATAAGGGTAGCATAAGGACAAGGATCATCTTTTCTTCCAGGTCCTCTGAATTTTCCCAATGTTGGTGAAACTGTACATAACCAACCATTTTCTTGCTGTAACCCAGCAAGATGCCTCAACGCTTTTTTCACTCGTGAGTCTTTCTCCCAACCAAACTTAATTAGTGTATATAATAGCGAGGGGGTATCACAAAGCATCCAGGTCAATTGCTCTTGGTCGTTCCCTCCAAAGGCTTTTGGTATCTGAATGGGTAATTGGAAAGCTCCCTCATCTGATTGACATCGGAATATTTTCTCCCCCACTGTAGCTATCGCTTTCTCCTCTCTTGTTAAACCCAAATCAGCTAGAAAGACTAATTTGTGCAACGGGTGATTGGCGTCATTATGTCTTTTCAAGCCACACCATGGCCATTTGTTGATATCTTGTAGCAAGTTTATTACTAGTGGGTGAGCAAGCATTTCCCTTTTTGCTTCAAGCACTTCCGGTTCATCTTTTTTCTGACCTAACAAGTTAATTCGAGTATTATATTCTGTCCAAGGATTTGTTCCTATCAACCATTCATGCACAGCTTTGTTTTCGACCATGTTTCTTCTTCTCCTTCTTATTATGAATTCGATTATGAACTATAAGATTTTCACTCACTGGTTTTACCATTCTTTAATAAACTGACCAAAAAAGAAATAGTGCTTAATGTAAATTTAGTGCTATGTGATAATGATGTCTCAAAAAGATACTATGACTAATGATTTAAAATTCGAAGCTATGAAGACTATCTTTGATCAAAATTATCAATTAATAAGTTTAGCTGACAATAAAGCAACTGCAATACTTACTGTTAATGGGATACTACTAACGGTAGTTCTAGCAATGGTTGGCTTGCTCGGAGGATTCTTTATAATAGAAAATAAATTAGATGTTGCTGTCATAGTACTTTTTGGTTTATACGTGCTATCTTGTTTGGTAAGTATTATTTTTAGTATTCTAACAATATCACCTTTTCAGAAAACAGGTATACCTGATAAGAGACATATTTTCTATTATGTTAATATCTTAGAACATGAAACTAAAGAAGAATATAACAAAGGGCTTACCAAAGTGTTAGATGACTTTTCATTGTTACAAAAAGAATTTTCCGACCAAATTTATTCGATTTCAAAAGTTAATCAGAGAAAATACAAGTACGTCAAATGGTGTATTTGGACATTGCTTGTATCGTTAATCATTATTGGTGGTTTCCTTACTTTAACTATCCTTAGATAATTATTCATACAAAAAAGGGAACATAAAATGAATTATTCAGCATAATTTTTTTAAGCGGAAAAAAGAGAAAACATCATTATGTCAACCGCTGAAACAAGAGTAGAACAACTGCTCTATGGAGATAGTTTACCAGAGGAAAATGATAAACAGGAAGAGGGTGCTAAAAGATTATTATCACTCGATTTCCTTAGAGGTTTAGCAATATTCTTGATGGTCATATTGCATTCCTTTCTAAGAATGGCTGATCTTAGTTGGGTTTTTGATTTTGATGAGTTATTTTCAAGGAATTTTATTGTAATTGCTATAGTGATATAATTAGCTTATTTAGGAACTTTTGCTGGATTATTTCTATTAATTAGCATTGCAGTGAATATCTTTTCTGCCCATAAGAAATTTGACAAAGGAGTGCATCCAAAAAAAATACTTGCAAAATAAATATTATTTCTGAATATTAAGAGTTTTTTGAGTGAATATTAAAAAGAATGAAAACAATACAGAATTATTGAGTTCAAATGTATGTAACTGATGGTGGTAATTTGCAAAATTATGATGTAATAATAATTGGTGCGGGAATGGGAGGATTAAGTGCAGCTAATTTTCTTGCTAAACATGGAAAGAAGGTTTTAGTGGTAGAAAAACATGATAAGCCAGGTGGTTACTTAACATCTTTCATACGGAAAGAATTCCTTTTTGATAGTGCAGTATTTCATTTAAATGATATAGGAGAAAACCAAACAATTAGTAGTTTTTTGGAATATTTTGGTGGAAAAATTGAAGTTGAAAAGGTTAAATATAATTTTCGTGTTTTTATTGGGAATGAAGAATATTCCTTTTCAAGCTTATCAATAATAAATGATCTAAAGAGATTGTTTCCAAATCAAAAAGAAGCACTTGAACGATTTTTTAATATGAGTGAAAAAATGATTACTGAAATGACTTCTCGAGGTCCACCAAAAGCTCCTTATGAAATGTCTCTCTTAGAGAAATTACGCTTCGGTTTTTCCTCTCTAAAAACAATGCCTAATTTCTTAAAATATGGGAGGAAAAATGGCATCAAAATTATTACTGAT